>JADGMW010000021.1_pt1 | contig 234234 bp, 221 predicted proteins | sample 8641801 | NCBI WGS metagenome assembly JADGMW01 (sample SAMN16272018, study PRJNA661076) | feces metagenome | isolation source: fecal sample from diarrhoea affected cattle A | host: Bos taurus | place: South Africa: Lokaleng Village, Mahikeng | collected 2019-09 | reverse complement strand
GCTCTGCAGCGATGACCGGGTTATAGGCGAGCCCCTTCCGGACGTAAACCCCCTCCATGACAAAAACGACTTTTTGGCTCGGACGATCGGGGCGTTATGTGGAAAACTCGACTGAACCACCAGAGATTTAGCGCCTCTCCTCAGGATTGTGTCCTAGGCGACATTTTAGATGGCCCGCACGCTTGGCCATACGCCCTCTCCTTCCTATATCAGCTCTCTCTCTATATGCACGCTTGTGGCGCGGTGCTTGATACTCCCGAGTTTTGCCGCATTTTGTGCAGATAGGACCTAGGCATTGATCTTGCGGCCGGCCATCCCTAGGCTGCGCGTCGCGCGTGCCCACGCCTGCCGATCCGTGCGCCTTATAGAGAAGTGACTAAAGGATGGAGCGTTGAGCCCAGCGCAACGACATCGCCAAAGCGTCCAACTCCGCGCCAGCGGGTTCGAGGACGGCCCGGCGCTCACAGTACAATCGACTGACGGGGAAATCCCGCAGGGTCGCGAGTTGAGCTTTGCATGGCTGACCGGGACGGTGATGACCGGGCTGACCTCGGTCCTCCTGATGGGCGCGGCGCTCTATGTCTCCTTCCAGGGCCAAGACACATTCTCCACCGCCTATGCAGCACTGCAGCTGGCCGCCCCGCGCATCGAGCAACCGGTTTCGACCGACCTCACCTCGAAGTCTTCGCGCCTGCGCCCTGTGGCGGCAACGCGATCAGACCTCGAGATCGTCGAGGCCTCGATCCGTCAGATGGAAGATGGTCGGGAGATCATCCGCAACCAGCCGTTCACGCGCATTCGCGCCACGCTGGCAACGACGGCGACAAGCCTCTCGGCCGATGCGCCCGCTTATGATCCCGTCGCCATTCTTAATGCTACCCGTCCGCTCCAGGCCATGGACCTCGATATTAATGCCGACGTCTATGGGACGGACGTCGATGGCGAGGTTGCCGTGCGGCAGATGGAAATGCCGGCCAATTTTGTGCCGGGCCCGGCCATATCCGACCAGATCGCCGCAGACTTCGTACGCGGCATGGCTGACGCCACATTCTATACCGACGCCGAGACGCCAGGTCCGGCTCTTGCCTATGCCTCGCTCGGACCCAGCCTTTCGAGCCTTGCCAATGAGCCGTCCGGCACTGGCGCGCTCAGTGGCGTGGCTGAAAACGTTACCATCATGCCCAAGACCACCCAACTTGCCGACAAGGGCCAAGGGCGGACCGAGCGCTTCATGACCGTGCGCGAACTGGGACCGCTGTCCGAAACTCTGGTGCGCAACGGCTTTACCCGAACCCATGTCAGCATGGTGGAAAGCACGCTGGCCAATCTCATTCCGGCCGGTGGCCTGCCGGCGGGCATTCGGCTGCGCATCCTTTATGGTCCGCTGAGCAGCGACCCCAATAGTCTCGTGCCCTACCGCCTGTCGATCTATCGGCCCGAGGGCGCGCCAGGCGACCAGCATATCGCAACCGTGGCACTGAGTGACAGCGGCCAATATGTGGTTGGCCTGCAGCCCGACTGGGTGGCGTTCCCGGCCGAGGACGTCGAACAGATCAACGTTGGCAATCTGCCCACCATCTACCGCTCGATCTGGGAAACAGGCCGCAAGCACGATCTCGATAACGACACGATCCAGCGCATCGTCGCCATGTTTGCCTATGACGTGGACATGACCAAGCGCATCACCGCTGGCGACACGATCGAGCTTCTGTCGACGGGCCCAAGCCCGGACGCGAAGTCAGACCTGCTCTATGTGGCGCTGACCCTGGGCGGCACCAAGCGCCAGCTCTATCGGTTTGCCGCGCCCGATGGCACGGTGGATTTCTTTGATCCTGACGGCGAAACCGGCAAGCGCTTCCTCAATCGGCGCCCGCTCGAGGGCGGCGGCACCATGCGTTCGCGCTTCGGCTACCGCATTCACCCCATCTTCAAGACGCGGCGCCTGCACACCGGCGTCGATCTGGCGGCGCGGACCGGTACGCCCATCTATGCCGCCGGCGACGGCGTGATCACCTATTATCGCTGGCAGTCCGGCTACGGCAACAAGATCGAGATGGAGCACGTCAACGGCTACGAGACCGCTTACGGGCACCTTTCGCGCTTTGTCGATGGACTGGGCGTGGGCAGCCAGGTCCGACAGGGCCAGCTCATCGGCTATGTCGGCTCCACCGGCCAGTCGACGGGTCCGCACCTGCACTTCGAGGTCAAGATCAACGGCAATTACGTCGATCCGCTGAGCGTGAAACTGCCCAAGGACAATGTGCTGGCCCCGCAGAACCGCGAAGCCTTCAACCAGACGATGACCCAGATCAACGAGCTGATGGCGCGCGAACCGGCGCCAGTTGAAGTGGCGGCGAGCAACTAAGGCCGCCACCTCTCCTGCTCTCTCAGGGGCCTAGTCCTCGCGCGCCACCCATACGGCCAGCTCATTGCCGCCGGGTTCTCGGAAGTGAAACCGCCGCCCGCCCGGAAAATCGAACTGAGGGCGGGTGATTTCGCCCCCTGCCCGCACCACGCGCTTTTCGGCATCATCGAGATCATCGGTGCGGATGATGGCCATGGTTGCAGCGACGCGTCCTTCGGACTGGTCGATGCCACCGTCGATCCCTGCATCCTCGATCGCGTCATAATCCGGACCATAGCTGGTGAGGCCCCAGCCAAAGGCGGCTCGGAAAAAGGCGCCGCTGCGCGCCCGATCGGTCGAGGGAAACTCGATGTAGTCGATGGTGTCGGCCATTTTGCCTCCTCCTAGTTTGTTCCTTATTTGTTCTATTTATTTGCGCTGGACGGCGCAAGGGCATTGTGTGCCGTGCGGCCAAGAGGGAATAGCGCGCAAAAGAAAGGGCTGGCGGCCCGAAGGCGCCAGCCCTTGTCTCTGGTGTCGGGCGCCCGGCTTAATGCAGGACGATGCCGCCCTCATTGGCGTCGACGACGACCCGACTGCCATCGGAAACCTTGCCCGACAGGATCGCGTCGGCAAGGCTGTCTTGGACCGAACGCTGGATGACGCGCTTGAGCGGGCGTGCGCCATAGGCAGGATCATATCCCTCATTGGCGAGCCACTCGCGCGCCGCCGGCGTGAGCTCGAGGCTGATGTCACGATCCCGCAGCAGGTTTTCGAGACGGCCGAACTGGATATCGACGATGGAGCCCATATGTTCGCGCCCGAGACGGTGGAACAGCAGGATTTCGTCGATCCGGTTGAGGAATTCCGGACGGAACGAGGCTTTGACCATGTCGAGCACCTTGCCGCGCACCAGTTCCACCGATTCTCCATCCTTGAGGTCGACCAGATATTCGGCCCCGATATTGGAGGTGAGGATGATGACCGAGTTGCGGAAGTCGACAGTACGCCCCTGCCCGTCCGTCAGCCGCCCGTCATCGAGCACCTGGAGCAGGACATTGAACACATCCGGGTGCGCCTTCTCGATCTCGTCGAAGAGGATCACCTGGTAGGGTCGACGCCGGACGGCTTCGGTAAGGACGCCGCCTTCGTCATAGCCGACATAGCCCGGAGGCGCGCCGATGAGCCGGGCCACCGAGTGCTTTTCCATGAACTCGGACATATCGAGGCGCACCATTGCGGTCTCGTCGTCGAAGAGAAACTGCGCCAGCGCCTTGGTCAGCTCGGTCTTGCCAACACCGGTTGGGCCGAGGAACATGAACGAGCCGATGGGCCGGTTCGGATCCTGAAGGCCCGCACGCGAGCGACGCACCGCCTTGGCCACGGCAGCCACGGCTTCGGACTGGCCGATGACACGAGCGCCGAGAGAGCTTTCCATATGGAGGAGCTTTTCGCGCTCGCCTTCGAGCATGCGGTCGACGGGAATGCCGGTCCAGCGCGACACCACCTGGGCAATGTCACTGGGCTCGACGGTTTCCTTGGCCATTACGGCATCGGGTTTGCCGTCGCCATCCGGATCATCGGCAGCGTTGAGGCGCTTTTCGAGATCGGGAATGACGCCATAGGCCAGCTCACCCGCCTTGGCGAGATCGCCCTGACGCTGCGCGATCTCGAGCTGGCTGCGCGCCGCATCGAGTTCTTCCTTGATTTTTGTCGAGCCCTGGAGACGTTCCTTTTCCGCCAGCCATTTGGCCGAGAGAAGCTGCGCCTGCTCTTCGAGACCGGACAACTCATGTTCAAGCCGCTCGAGCCGGGTGCGCGAACCATCGTCGCTTTCCTTGCGCAGAGCTTCGCGCTCGATCTTGAGCTGCATGATGCGGCGATCGAGTTCGTCCAAGGCTTCGGGCTTGCTGTCGACGGCCATGCGCAGGCGCGCTGCGGCTTCGTCCATCAGATCGATGGCCTTGTCCGGCAGGAAGCGGTCGGTGATGTAGCGGTTGGAGAGCGTAGCCGCACTCACCAGCGCCGAGTCGGCAATGCGGATGCCATGGTGCAGCTCATACTTCTCCTTGAGGCCGCGCAGGATCGAGATCGTATCCTCCACGGTGGGCTCGGAGACGAAGACGGGCTGGAAGCGACGGGCAAGCGCCGGGTCCTTTTCGACATGCTTGCGATATTCATCGAGCGTGGTGGCGCCAACGCAATGCAACTCACCTCGCGCCAGGGCGGGCTTGAGCAGATTGGACGCGTCCATCGCGCCATCGGCCTTGCCGGCGCCGACAAGCGTGTGCATTTCGTCGATGAAGAGGATAATCTGGCCTTCTGCCGCGGTCACCTCGTTGAGCACGCCTTTCAGGCGCTCCTCGAACTCGCCGCGATACTTCGCGCCGGCGATGAGCGCACCCATGTCGAGCGCGAGCAGGCTCTTGTTCTTCAGACTCTCGGGCACGTCGCCATTGACGATGCGGATGGCGAGGCCCTCGGCGATCGCCGTCTTGCCGACGCCGGGTTCACCGATCAGCACGGGATTGTTCTTGGTGCGGCGCGACAGCACCTGGATGGTGCGACGGATTTCCTCGTCGCGCCCAATGACCGGGTCGAGCTTGCCCTCGCGGACATCCTGGGTGAGGTCGCGGGCATATTTCTTGAGCGCGTCATAGGCGTTCTCGGCCGAGGCACTATCAGCGGTGCGGCCCTTGCGCAAGGTCTCGATGGCGGCATTGAGCCCCTGCGGGGTCACGCCGGCCGATGCCAGGATCTTGCCGGCGTCGGTGTCCTTTTCGACGACCAGCGCCAGGAGCAGCCGTTCAACCGTGACAAAGCTGTCGCCGGCCTTCTGGGCGGCGCTTTCAGCGGTGTCGAAGACACGGGCGAGTTCGCGGCTGAGGTAGAGCTGGCCGGCATCACCGGACACTTTGGGAATTTTGTTGAGCGCGGCTTCAACGCCGGCGCGCGCAGCCTTGGGATCGCCCCCGGCGCGCTCGATCAAGCCATTGGCCATGCCCTGCTCGTCGTCGAGCAGCACTTTGAGAAGGTGGACGGGCGAGAACTGCTGGTGACCCTTGCCCAGGGCACCGGTCTGCGCGCTCTGGATGAAACCACGGGCACGCTCGGTATATTTTTCGATGTTCATTCAACTCTCCTAGTCTCGCCCGTAATGCGGCCCGAACGGCACCGGCATGACGGCGGAAGCGTCGCGTGAGCTCAAACGCCCGGCAATCCAGCGCGTCGTCTCACACGAGGATATATGGGGCCGCCCACAGAGAGTTGAAGGGGAGAGCAAGGGCAAATTGCAAAAAGGCCGGGCGCTGGGCCCGGCCTTTTGAAAGTCTTATTCGGCGGCGCTTGTCGTGCCAGCCGTCAGGAACGCCGGCAATTCGCCAACGTCGGGCTGGGGGGCGCTGGCCGGATCGGCACCAGCCTCCCCGGCGGCCGGACGGCGGCGGCGCGGACGACGCTCACGTGGCTTGCGCGGAGCCGCTTCGCCTTCGGCGGCAGCGGCATCGGCGGGAGCAGCGTCTTCACCGGAAGCTGCTTCCTCGGTGGCAGCAGCGGCCGGAGCCTGGGCCTGCGCCTGAGCCGCTTCGGCGATTTCCCGAGCCGACGGCCGGGAAGCAGGCGCAGCGGCCGGGGCTTCGTCTTCGGCGTCGTTCTGGTTCTGCTGCTGCGCCGGCTGGGGCGAGGCGAAGCGAGAGTTCAGCTCCGAGACATCGTCATCGAAATCATTGTCGTCCTGGCTCTGGCCATCGCGCTGGCCGGTCAGGGCCTGCTGAGCGGAGGAGACGATGCGGAAATAATGCTCTGCGTGCTGCAGATAATTTTCCGCCATCACCGAGTCGCCGGACGACTGGGCATCACGCGCCAGCTGCAGATATTTTTCCGCGATATGAGCCGCATTGCCGCGGACCTTCACGTCCGGGCCGTTGCTCTCATAATTCCTCGACAGCGGATTGACGTGCTTGCGCCCGCCATTACGGCCGCGCTGGCGGTTCTTGTTCTGATTGTTTGGTCTCATCGGGTCGCTTTGTCTAACTCTAGTAGTTAAGCGTCACATATGGGCGGACCGGAACGCGTCCGGCCTGGCCCCTCATTCCAGCAAAACATCGCTCGGGAATGGGGTTATACTGGTTTCATGAAGACCCAATGCGGTCTGGCAGCGCCCCGGAAATGCTTCCGCCCTGATCAACTCTGGCCCCTAACTTCGGGACAAGAACGGCGGCTAGCCGTGAGATCAACAATCGGGTGTGGTCGCTGCGGCGCCCATGATGCGCCGTTGACAGCATGTTCAAACTAGCGGTTTTCCCCGCCCTTGACCAGCACAAATCTCAAGCTGGCCCGTTTCATGCGCTTATGCCCCCTCAAAGTGGTGCGCACAAACCACACGATCAAGCCCTGCAAGATCCTTGTGGACGCTGACCTCTGCATATCCGGCATCGCGGAAGAGGGCACGAACGGCATCCCCCTGGTCATAGCCGATTTCCACAAGCACGCGCCCCGACGGCGCCAGCCAACGCGAGGCCTCGGCCGCGATGATGCGATAGGGCGCGAGCCCGTCGGGCCCACCATCGAGCGCAAGCCGCGGATCGAAATCCTTGACCTCGGGATCAAGGTTTTCAACGACATGGCTGGCAATATAGGGCGGATTGGACGCGATGAGATCAAACGGACCGTCATCCGGCTTCAGCGCGCCAAACCAGTCGCCACCCCGGAACGAGAGGCGGTCGGAGACGCCATTGGCGGCAGAGTTCTGCTGGGCCATCTCGATCGCCGCGGGATTGAGATCGGTGGCGATAGCCGTCGCGTCCTCCCTGTTGGCGAGGATGGCAATGGGGATGCAGCCTGTGCCAGTGCCCATGTCGAGAAGGCGCCCGCCTTTCGGGAGCGCCTCAAGCGCCAGATCGACCAGAAGTTCGGTGTCGGGGCGCGGCTCGAGGGTGGCAGGGCTCAGCGCGAACTCGAGACCATAGAATTGCTTGTGCCCGATGATTCGCGCCACCGAGAGCCCGCTGAGCCGGCGCGTCAGAAGCGCCTCAACCTCGGCAAGGGCTTCGGGCGAGACGGACTCATTCTCGCGCGAGAAGAGACCCAGGGCATCAAGGCCGAGCGCATGACCGACGAGAAGCTTTGCATCGAGGACGGGCGTCTCAAAACCTGCGCTCGAGAGCACATCGCGATGGTGGTGCCAGAGCGCGCCAATGGTCGTCGGCGACGTCAGATCCCGCTCTCCATGGCCGCCAGCTGGGCCGCCTGGTTCTCCGTGATCAGAGCCTCGATCAGCTCGTCCAGCGCCTCGCCTGTGATGACCTTGTCGAGCTTATAGAGCGTCAGGTTGATCCGGTGGTCGGTGACCCGGCCCTGCGGGAAGTTGTAGGTGCGGATGCGCTCCGAGCGATCGCCCGAGCCGACCTGACCCTTGCGCTCGGCCGAGCGGGCGCTGTCGCGTTCTTCGCGCTGCATCTCGTAAAGACGCGCGCGCAGCACGACCATGGCCTGCGCGCGGTTCTGGTGCTGGCTCTTGAGCGCCGAGGTGACGACGAGGCCGGTGGGTATATGGGTGATGCGCACCGCCGAATCGGTGGTGTTGACGTGCTGGCCGCCGGCGCCCGAGGCGCGCATGGTGTCGATGCGGATGTCCTCGTTGCGGATCTCGATGTCGATGTCTTCGACTTCCGGCAGCACGGCGACAGTGGCGGCCGAGGTATGGATGCGGCCCGAACCTTCCGTGGCCGGCACGCGCTGGACGCGGTGCACGCCGCTTTCATATTTCATGCGGGCATAGACGCCCTTGCCCGAAACATTGGCGATGACTTCCTTGTAGCCGCCCATTTCGCCGGGGCTTTCCTCCATCAGCGTCACCTTCCAGCCATGGTTGGCGGCATAGCGCTCATACATGCGGAAGAGATCGCCGGCGAAAAGTGCGGCCTCGTCGCCGCCTGTGCCGCCTCGGATTTCGAGGATGATGGACTTTTCGTCCGCCTCGTCCTTGGGCAGCAGCAGGATGCGGATGGCCTGGACATAGGCTTCGAGCTTTTCGTCGAGTTCCTCGATCTCGGCTTCGGCCATTTCGATGAGGTCCTTGTCGCCGCTTTTCAGCAGCGTCGTGGCCTCGGCATGGTCGCGCAGCGCCTTTTTATAGGCGGTGATCTCGGTCACGATCGGCGTGAGGTCAGAGTGCTCCTTAGAGAGTTTTGCGAACTCATCCGGGCTTGCCCCACCCGACAGCGCCGCCTCGATATACTGGAAGCGGGTTTCGAGGGCGTCGAGTTTGTCCTGGGGCAATGCGGGCATGATCAGTCTTTCGCCGGAATTCAGGTCCTGCGTGTAATGATCCGGGCGGGCAACATCAAGGCCGCACGCTCACCCCATGGGCAGGTTCTGCTTTTCCACCCATTCGGTAAGCAGTTCGCGGATCGCCACGCCATCGGCGCCATCGCTGAGCGCGGCTGCCACCGAAGCGCGGATCGGCGTGAGGTCGAGATTGAGCACCAGCTCCTTGATCGGGCCGATCGAGGCCGGCCCCATGGAGAGCCGGGTCATGCCGATCGCCATCAACGCCAGGGCCTCCATCGGCCTGCCGGCCAGCTCGCCGCACATGGTCACAGGCTTGTTGTGCCGACGAGCCGCATCGACGATCAGCCGGATCGCACGCAGGCGTGGCATGGCAATGGGATCGTAATTCTTCGAGACGCGCGGGTTGGCGCGATCGGCCGCAGTAAGGAACTGCACCAGGTCATTGGAGCCGATGGAGACGAAATCCGCCTCGGGCAGCAATTGGTCGAGTTCGAACAGCAGCGATGGCACTTCGACCATGGCACCGATCTCGACCCCTGACGGAAGGGGCTGACCGGCCCGGCGCAGGCGCTCGATTTCCTTGTTGATCACAAGACGCGTCTGGCGGAACTCAAAAGTCTCGGTGACCATGGGCACGAGAATTTTCAGCGGCCGCCCATGCGCTGCCATCAGCAGAGCCCGCACCTGGGTCCGCAACAGGCCTGGACGATCCAGCCCCAGCCGGATCGAGCGATAGCCCATGGCCGGATTTTCTTCAGCCATCGAGCGCAGATAAGGCACGACCTTGTCGCCGCCGATATCGAGCAGGCGGAAGACGATCGGCCGGTCGCCGGCTATGGCAAGTGCCTCGGCATAGAGCTCGACCTGCTCCTGCAGGCGCGGGAGCTTGGAGGCGATCATAAACTGCAGCTCGGTACGGAAGAGACCGACGCCCACCGCGCCGGTGTCGTCCAGCATGGGCAGGTCCGCGACCAGCCCGGAATTGTGCAGCAGGGTGATATCCACGCCATCGCGCGTCACGCTGGGCTTGTTCTTGAGCGCGGCATAATGGGCGCGGCGCTTGGCCGAAACCCGTACCTTGTCGACATAGGTCTGTTCGACATCGGGCGTGGGGCGCAAATGCACCTGTCCGGCCTGCCCGTCGATGATGATGTCGTCGCCTGTTTCGCACATGGAGACGATTGATTCGGCCTGCCCCACCGCCACGATGCCCAGCGAGCGGGCGACGATGGCAACGTGGGCCGTCGCACCACCCTCTTCCAGCACCACGCCGCGCAGCTTCTTGCGGTCGTATTCGAGCAGTTCCGCCGGGCCCATGTTACGGGCGACGAGAATGGCATTGTCGGGCAGCACGCGCTGGGCGGGCTGGCCGGTATTGGTCAGGACGCGCAACAGACGGTTTGCAAGATCGTCGAGATCATGCAGCCGGTCGCGAATATAGGGATCGGTCTGGCGCATCATGCGGGCGCGCGTGTCGTTTTGCACCCGCTCCACTGCCGCCTCGGCCGAAAGTCCGTTCTCGATCGCCTCGGTCAACCGGTGCACCCAGCCCCGGTCATTGGCGAACATGCGATAGGTTTCGAGAATCTCGCGATGGTCCGACGACGGCTGCATGTCGCCATGGTCGAGCATGGCATCGATCGAGACGCGCATGGTCTCGAGCGCCTTGTCGAGCCGGGACTTTTCCTGCTCGGTATCTTCGGCAATGAAATTGGTCACCACGACGCGCGGATCGTGCAGCACAACTGTGCCAAGCGCGATGCCATCGGTGAAGCTGACGCCATTGAACATGCGGGGTCGCCTGAGATCGATATCCGACCCCGGCTTGATCAGATTGTCGAAATCCGAGGTCGCGATCATCTCGGCCAGGATTGTGGCCGTAGTCAGCATCGCCTCGGTTTCATCCTCGCCATAATGGCGACGCTCGGCGTTTTGCACGACGAGGACGCCTAGCGTCTGACCGGCGCGCAGCACGGGCACGCCCAGAAACGAATTATACCTGTCTTCACCCGTCTCCGGCCGATAGGCAAAGCTGGGATGGGAGGGGGCATCATCAAGGCTGAGCGGTTCGGCTTCGGATGCGATGAGGCCGACCAGCCCCTCACCCAGGCGAAGCGTCGTCATATGGACCGATTCGGCCTCAAGCCCCTTGGTAGCAAAGAGCTCGAGCGCACCATCGTCGCGCAATACGTAGAACGAGCAGACGTCGGCCCGCATGTTCTGGGCGATGAGGGCGACGATCTTGTCGAGACGCGCCTGCGAAGCCAATGGCTCCGCCATGGTTTCGCGCAGCTGGCGCAGCAAAACTCTCGGGCCGCCTATGGACGTGACCATTTACTCCGGCGACCTGATGAAGCCGCCCCCCTGTGCGGACGCGGCCTCATCCCCCAATGGGGCCTAGGCGTCCTTCTTATCCAAACCGTAATAGGTGTGGAGCGCCCGAACCGCAAGCTCGGCATATTCTTCATCGATCAGGACCGAGGTCTTGATTTCCGACGTGGTGATCAGCTGGATGTTGATCCCCTTGTCGGCAAGCGCCTTGAACATCGAGGCGGCGACGCCTGCGTGGCTACGCATGCCGACGCCCACGACAGAGACTTTTGCACCGCCGCGCGAGCCCGAAAGACGGGCATATTCAAAGCGCCCGCCATTGTCCTCGAGCGCCTTGACCGCCTTGTCATATTCGCTGTCGGGCACGGTGAAGGTGATGTCGGTTGTCGCGGCATCGTCGGAGATGTTCTGCACGATCATGTCGACGATGATGCCCTTGTCGGCCAGCGTGCCAAAAATGGCCGCGGCGACGCCGGGATTGTCCTTGACGGCGCGCAGGGTGATCTTGGCCTCTGCCTTGGCGAGCGTCACGCCCGAAACGATCTGCTTTTCCATGATCTCTTCCTCATCGCAAACGAGCGTACCCGGAACACCAGGCAAACCATCGGGCCCGATCTGTGGGGCATCCGGGTCATCGAAACTGGAGCGGACGGTGAGCCGCACCTTGTGTGCCATGGCCATTTCCACGGCGCGGATCATCAGCACCTTGGCACCGAGCGAGGCCATTTCCAGCATTTCCTCAAAGGAAATGCGGGTCATGCGCTGGGCCTTGGGAACGATGCGCGGATCGGTCGTGTAAACACCGTCCACATCGGTATAGATATCGCAGCGGTCCGCGCCGACAGCAGCAGCCACCGCGACAGCAGATGTATCCGAGCCACCGCGACCGAGCGTTGTAACGCGGCCATGGGGCGAAATCCCCTGGAAGCCGGTGATCACCGGAACCCAGCCATCCTTGAAGCGCTTGTTCAGCTCGGTCGGGTCAATCTCGGCGATACGGGCCGCGCCATGCGCGTCGTCGGTCTTGATCGGAACCTGCCAGCCGGCGAAAGAGCGCGACTGGATGCCCATTTCGGAAAGGACGATGGCCATGAGGCCCGCCGTCACCTGCTCGCCCGAGGCGACCACGGCATCATATTCACGCGCGTCGTGGAATGCGCTGGCCTCATTGACCCAGCCGACCAGTTCATTGGTCTTGCCGGACATGGCCGAAACCACGACGGCAACTTCATTGCCGGCTTCCACTTCGCGCTTCACATGGCGCGCAGCCTGACGGATGCGCTCGACATTGGCCACCGAAGTGCCACCGAATTTGACGACGATGCGGGCCATTTTTTCCCCGGTCTTCCGCCGAACCCGGCGGTACGCTCACTTGTTGGGGGCCAGATGCCATAAAGTGCGGGCGCAATCAACCGTTCTGCACGGCGCGCGACACTCCCGCGCCTTGCACTAAGCGCATCATCATCGCATATCTGGCCTGCACAGGAGCCCTCTCATGTCCCAGACCACCATCAACGACGCTGAAGTCGCAAAATTCACGGCCATGGCCGAGGAGTGGTGGGACCCCAAGGGCAAGTTCAAGCCGCTGCACAAGTTCAACCCGGTGCGCCTCTCCTATATCCGCGAGCATCTGATCGCCCATTTCGGCAAGGACGGCAGCGCAATCCGGCCCCTTGAGGGCCTTACCATCCTCGACGTTGGCTGCGGTGGCGGCCTGCTCTGCGAACCACTGACGCGGCTCGGCGCGACCGTGACTGGCATTGACGCGGCCGAGCGCAATATCGCCATCGCCCGCATTCATGCCGAACAGTCGGGGCTCGATATCGACTATCAGGCAACGACCAGCGAAGCCCTCGCCGCAGCAGGAAAAACCTTTGACGTTGTGCTCAACATGGAGGTGGTCGAGCACGTCGACAATGTCCCGCTCTACATGAAGAGCTGCGCCGATCTGGTGAAGCCGGGCGGGCTGATGTTCACCGCCACCATCAACCGCACGGCCCGCGCTTTTGCGCTCGCCGTCGTCGGCGCTGAATATGTCCTGGGCTGGTTGCCCAAGGGTACGCATGACTGGAAGAAATTCCTCACCCCTGATGAAATCGGCAGCCTGCTCAGCCGCAATGGTCTCAAGGTCACAGACCAGACGGGGGTGGTCTACCATCCCATCGGGGATGAATGGCGCCGCAGCCGCGATATGGGCATCAATTACATGATGCTGGCGGCGCGGCCCGCCTGAGCGCGCCGCGCCTCTGGATCCAGTGCAACCTTAGACGTGCATGAGGTCGGATTTTTCGACATTCAGCACCACGCCTTCAGCGGTCACCCGGTCGATGTGCTCGGGAAAAATGTAGCGGTCCCGGGCAAACAGCCCATCGGCATCGAGGCGGATAAATCCTTCGCGCAGTGCCTTCTCCTGAACTTCGCGTGGCAAGCCGTCATCGGGCGAAAAAATATCGGCCAGAATGGATGTCAGTCCGGTCTGGTTCTCTTCGAGCACTGGACTGACCCCTGCAGCCTCGACGCCCGGGATCGACGGGTCCTCGTCGCCGATCCGAAACGTCTCGACAGTACCTATGGCATTCATCGCCCGGTCGTAGACCTTCATGCCCTCGTGGATGGAGTTGGGAATTGCGTGCATCGTATGTCTCCTCTGCTTGATGAGAAGGAACGACCGCGCGCCCCAAGGCGTTCCGCAGGGTAAAGGCCGGAGCGGTCATCACATTTCCGATTTGTTAACCATACGGAAACGCTCGCTGAAACACGCTCCGGCATTGGTGGTCCCGTGCGGAGTTGAGAGTGTCCATGCCCCTAGCACGCCTTGCTTCGTTCATCGCCCTCGGCACGGTCATCCTGTCCAGCCCCGCCTTGGCGCAGGCGACCGATGAGCAGAATGTCTTCGTCATGGGCGGCCCCTTCACCAGCGGCTACTTCTCCGACGCGTTTCTGCTGTGGGAGGACCACTACGAATCCAATTTCTTTGCCGGGGTGGGCTACCAGTACTTCATGTATGAGCATTCCGGCGGCTTCAAGCTGGGCGCCGAAGCCGGCCTGGGCGTTCGCCTCGGCGACCGGTCCTCTGCTGAACTCTGGGCGGGGCTCGTTGGCCGGCTCGACATGTTCCAGATTGGGGACATCCGGATTACCCCGTCGATTACCGCCGGCTTTTCTGTCGTCACCGACACGATCGGGGTGGAAACCGAGCGCGCAGCCAAGCTTGGCCACGACATCCCTTTCCTCTATTACCTGGGGCCTGAAATCGCCGTCTCCCATGTCGGTTACCCCGAACTCGAGGCCTTCGGGCGCATTCATCACCGATCCGGCGGGTTTGGCACGATCGCCGAGATCGATGGCTCCAACGCCGTGGTAATGGGCCTGCGCTATAAATTTTAGTCCGCCTGGAGGACGAAGGCATCCCGACTCAAAGGTGACGGGACCGCCTCGCCCCCAGGCAATAACGGCGACCCGCCAGGCGGGCGCTTATGGAAGTTCCGCAGATGTCTGACCCATCCGGGACCGTCGAACGCTTTTCCGCCGTCGCAAAACTGCGACAGGCGGCGTTCGACTGGCTGACCGCACCGGCTGCCGCAGCCGATTCCAATATCCGGTCAGAACTGGCCCGCACGCTCATCGTCAACCGACGCACCCTGGCTTTCGGCGCGCTCAGCATGGGCCTGTTGCTGCTGGCCATTGCCCTCTTCAAGAGCATTGCCGAGGGCGCCCTCATCGCTCTCGTGGTTGCCGCCGCCCTGCTGCTGCGCGCTCACACTCTGGATCGTGCACAACAGGCCGCAGACGCCGACAAAAATCTCAACGCCGTGGTGGAGGCCGGGCTGGTCTATGCCGTTTCGCTCTCGCTGGTTGGCGTCGCAGCAACCACCAGCGGGCAATTGGTGCTGATCGTGCTGGGCGCGCTGGTAACAACCGGGCTGGTCTTCGGCTTCTGCATCACCAATAGCGCTGCACCGCGCTACGCCACGCTGCAGGCGGTCATCGTCATGCTCCCGGTGATTTTTACCACGGCCCTCTCCGGGCCGCCGGAAATGCTTATCATTTTCGTCCACGCCCCGATCTGGATCTTTGGCGTCATCATGCTGATCGGCACCAGCCATAACCGGCTGGCCGGCCTGATCCGGGCCCAGAAAACCAGTCGCTATCTCGCCTATAATGACGCGCTGACCGGGCTCGCCAACCGCGCCCAGGTGATGAGCACTCTCCAGCAACTGGCCAATCCGACCCAATCGCGGGCGCGTCAGCCAAAGGGACAGCGCTCCTATCTGCTCTATCTTGATCTCGATGGATTCAAGGGCGTCAACGACACCCATGGCCACGCCGCCGGCGACCGACTGCTCGAGGCTGTCGCCGGGCGTCTCACGGACAATGTGCGCTCCGGCGATCTCGTCGGTCGCCTCGGCGGCGACGAATTCGTGATCGTGCTATCCGATCCCCAGCCCGACCATGTACGCGCTCTGGCCAGCCGTATCACCGAGGCCATCGCCCATCCCTTCAGCCTTCCCGGCGACATCGAGGCGCGGATCGGGGTCAGCATTGGCGGCGCTCCCCTGCACAGCGATCCCCAGCACGCTTTGGCCGAGGCAGACACCATGCTCTACCGCGCCAAACATGGCGGCAGGGGCGGTCATTTCCTCAGCGGATTATAGGGCTACCGAGGCGCCTGAAACCGCGCTTTTCAGCGTAACCGTACCGTACGGTACGGTACGGAAAATCCTTGAAGCTGCGGCCGATTGGGTCTAAACAGGGAGCCAATTAAAATCCCGGCCCCACCGGCGCCTTCTTCGAGGATATTGCCATGCCCGCCTATCGTTCCCGTACCACAACCCATGGCCGCAACATGGCCGGCGCGCGGGGGCTCTGGCGCGCCACGGGCATGAAGAACGAGGATTTCGGCAAGCCCATCATTGCCGTGGTCAATTCCTTCACCCAGTTTGTGCCTGGCCACGTCCATCTGAAGGACCTCGGCCAGCTCGTCGCGCGCGAGATCGAGATCGCCGGCGGCGTCGCCAAGGAATTCAACACCATCGCGGTCGATGACGGCATCGCCATGGGCCATGACGGCATGCTCTATTCCCTGCCCAGCCGCGACATCATCGCGGACTCGGTGGAATACATGGTCAACGCCCACTGCGCCGACGCCATGGTCTGCATCTCGAACTGTGACAAGATCACTCCCGGCATGCTGAATGCCGCCATGCGGCTCAACATCCCCGTGGTCTTCGTGTCGGGCGGCCCGATGGAAGCCGGCAAGGCCATCCTCAAGGGCAAGCTGCAGGCGCTCGACCTCGTCGACGCCATGGTCATGGCCGCCGACGAACATTACACCGACGAAGAAGTGCAGGCCGTCGAAGAAGCTGCCTGCCCCACCTGCGGCTCCTGCTCGGGCATGTTCACCGCCAATTCGATGAACTGCCTCACCGAAGCCCTCGGCCTGTCGCTGCCGGGCAATGGCTCGACGCTGGCAACCCACTCGGACCGCAAGCGCCTGTTCCAGGAAGCCGGTCACCTCATCGTCGACCTCGCTCGCCGCTATTACGAGCAGGACGACGAAACCGTGCTGCCGCGCTCTATCGCCACCAAGGCGGCCTTCGAGAACGCCATGGCGCTCGACATTGCCATGGGCGGCTCGACCAATACGGTGCTGCATATCCTGGCCGCAGCCTTCGAAGGCGGCGTCGACTTCACCATGGACGACATCGATGCCCTGAGCCGTCGTGTTCCGGTGCTCTCCAAGGTCGCACCGGCCAAGAATGACGTGCACATGGAAGACGTGCACCGCGCTGGCGGCATCATGGCCATCCTCGGCCAGCTCGATCGCGCCGGCCTGATCAATCGCGACGAGCCGACCATCCATGCGCCGTCCATGGCCCATGCGCTGGACAAGTGGGACATTTCCCGCACGAACTCGGACTCGGTGCGCGAATTCTTCAAGGCGGCACCCGGCGGCGTTCGCACCACCCAGGCCTTCTCCCAGTCCAATCGCTGGAATGAGCTCGACCTCGACCGGCAGAACGGCGTCATCCGCTCGGCTGAAAACCCCTTCTCCAAGGACGGCGGCCTCGCCGTGCTCAAGGGCAATATTGCGCTCGACGGCTGCATCGTGAAGACGGCGGGCGTTGACGAGTCGATCCTGAAGTTCACCGGCCCCGCGCGCGTGTTTGAAAGCCAGGACGCGACGGTCAAGGCCATTCTCTCCAACGAGATCAAGGAAGGCGATGTCATCGTCATCCGCTATGAAGGCCCGCGCGGCGGCCCCGGCATGCAGGAAATGCTCTATCCGACGAGCTATCTGAAGTCGAAGGGCCTGGGCAAGGCCTGTGCCCTGCTCACCGACGGCCGGTTCTCCGGCGGCACCTCGGGCCTGTCCATCGGCCACGTTTCCCCGGAAGCAGCTGAAGGCGGCGCCATCGGCCTCGTGCGCGAAGGCGACATGATCGAGATCGACATCCCCGGCCGCACCATCACGCTGCTCGTCAACGAGGGCGAGATGGCCAAGCGCCGGACCGAGCAGGATGCCAAGGGCTGGAAACCAGCCGAGCCCCGCAAACGCAAGGTCACCACCGCGCTCAAGGCCTACGCTGCCTTTGTGACTTCGGCATCAAAGGGCGCCGTGCGGGACGTGGATGCCATCAACAAGCTGATGGATTGATCCCATCGTGCCTCGTTTCCGGATCGATCCTTTTCCGACCGATCCGGAACTCGACGAACTCTGGCGGCGCGCCTGGGATGTGTCGCTGGAAAGATCCTATCAGGATGTCCTTGCCCGCAGCCTTGGGCATGTCGGCGCCTATGCAGACGAGCGACTGATCGGCTTCGTCAACATCGCCTGGGACGGCGGCCTCCACGCCTTTATCCTCGACACCTGCACGGACCGCGACTTTCGCGGTCGCGGCATTGCGACCGAACTGGTGCGACAATCAGCACAGCTGGCTCGAGACCGTGGCGCACAATGGCTCCATGTCGACTACGAGCCGCACCTGGACAGCTTCTATCGCGGCTGCGGCTTTCTCCACAGCACGGCCGGCGTCATGAAATTGTCGTGACATTTCAAATGCCCGGTGCTACCACGCGCTCAGCCATTCAGTGGTCTGCCAAGATTACTGTCTGGTCAGGTTCGATAGCGGGGATTCCACCCTCCCTATCGGACCGACCTAAATCCCCATGACATCGTCGGTAATGCCCAACTCGGACCGCAGCTTTAGCGTGAGCCCCTTTGCGACCAGCGCGTAGGAGCGGCGAATATAGGCGAGCTGCTCGTCGTCGGTCAGAGGCGAACCTTCGAGCACCGACACCCACATGCGCTTGGCAAAATAGGCCGCTTGGGAAACGCCCTCGAGCTCTGTGAGCAGGTCAAAGCTCCCCTCGCCGCATTTGAACACCAGACGTAGCGGCTCATTATCGGACAGGAGGCAGAAAACCTTGCCGCCGACTTTGGCGATATGGGATTCCCACTGGTCTTCCATGGTCACGCCCGGCCAGGCCAGAGCGGCATCAAAGCCTGTCTTGGTATACAGCGACATCGGCACCTCCAATCACCAGACCGGTACTGGATGCCCTAAGCGTCATAAAATGTCAGGAGGCAAACCGGTCAGTTGTCCTCGCCCACATCGGGCAGGGGCATGAAGTCAACGCCATCCTCGATCAGGGCCGCGATCTCGTCCTGGCTGGCCTGACCATAAATGCCGCGCGCCTCGACTTCCTCGAAATGGATTTTTCGGGCTTCCTCGGCGAACCTGTCGCCGACATTGTCGGCCTCGCTCATGACCTTGCGACGATATTCGCGCAGCATCTCGCGGATTTTTGCCGCCTCCGGATGTACGGCAGCGACGGTACGGCGCTCATGATCGGTGCGGGCGACGGCCGGCGCCATAGGCGCCTTTTCCACTTGCCCATCCCCGCAAACGGCACAGCTGACAATGCCACGCGCTTTCTGCTCGTCATAGGCGGCGGCGTTCTTGAACCAGGCGTCGAAGCTATGCCCCTTCGCACATTGGAGAGAATACTGGATCACTTGGTCTGTCGTCGTCTCTGGATACGCCGAAAAGAGCGTCCTCTGATTGTCATATAGCGAGCGCGCCTAGCCCTGCAATGGTTCGGGCGCGGCAAAGTCGCGCGCGTTGGCGAGCGCGGGCACCCGTTGGCGGGCTTCCCTCACAAGAGCCGGATCGATGTCGGCGAGGAGAACGCCCGGCGCGTCGTGGTCGAGCTCGGCGATGACCTTGCCCCACGGGTCGATCACCAGCGAATGCCCATAGGTGGCCCGTCCATTGGCATGCTGGCCACCCTGAGCGGCAGCGATGACATAGGACCCCGTCTCAATTGCCCGGGCGCGCAGGAGCACATGCCAGTGCGCCTGCCCCGTTGGTACGGTGAAGGCAGCGGGCACAGCGATCAGATCGGCACCAGCATTGGCGAGGCTATTGTAGAGCCTTGGGAAGCGCATGTCGTAGCAGATGGAAAAGCCGAGGGTGAAGTCACCCAGCGGCGCCGTCACTGCCCTGTCACCCCCCTTATAGGTTGCACTTTCGCGATAGGCATTGAGCCCGGCGATATCGGCATCAAAGAGGTGGATCTTGTCATAATGCGCCACTATCGCCCCGTCCGGCCCGAACAGCACCGACCGATTGGCAAAGCGACCATCTTCGAGCGGAATGGGCAGCGAACCGATATGGACATGCATTTTGTGCTGGCGCGCCAGCTCACCCACGCGGGCCAATTGCGGATGACCCTCGAATGGAGCCGCCACCGAGCGCAGCTGATCCCGGCTTTCGGGGAAAATCAGCGTCACCTCCGGGGTCAGCGCATAGCTTGCCCCGGCTTCCGCTGCCTCTGCGATCATCGGCTCGAGCGCTGCAAGATTGGCATCCGGATCAAGCCCGGACTGCATCTGGATGGCGGCGATCTTCATGGGTCAGCTACTGGGCCAGGAGGGGATCGAGACCGCCTTCGCGGTCCAGCGCAGCCATGTCGTCATAACCACCCACATGGGTAGCTCCGACAAAGATCTGCGGCACGGTGCGGCGGCCATTGGCGCGCTTGGTCATCGCTTCGCGCAGCTCGGGGTCGAGCACAGTGATCTCGGTATAGTCTGCGCCCTTCTCGTTCAGCAGCGCCTTGGCCGCATGGCAATAAGGACAGGTGGGTGTCGTATAGATTTCGACCTTGGCCATTGTCGGGCTCCGGAAACATTTGTCTCGATCTTATATGGGGAGTTCCCCGCCAATGACAACGCGGGCGAAGGTCAGGATATCGATCCGCTCCGCCCCGGCCCGCTTGAGCGCGCGGGTCACCGCCTTGACCGTTGCCCCGGTGGTGTAGACATCGTCGATGATCACGATCGGGCGACCACCGAGCCGGCGCAGCAGATCGCGATTGGCGACAAACGCCCCCTGCACATTGCGATCGCGCGCGTCACCCGAAAGTCCGACTTGCTGTCGCGTCTGACGGTGTCGCTCGACGAGATGGGGATCAACCTTTAACCCGGTCAGTCGGGAAATCTCCTGCGCCAGGAGCAACGACTGATTATAGCGCCGAAAGCGCAACCTCTGCCGATGCAGCGGCACCGGCACGAGGATGGGGCCCCCCAGGAACAACGGGCGCCCTGCCGCTGTCATCAGCCGGGCGCAAAGCCGCGCCAGTTCTGGTCGATCACCATATTTGAGATGGCTGACAAGGGTTCCCGCCATCTCGCCATAGGCCACTGCAGCCCGGGCCCGTCCGAACGGGGGCGGATCGGCAATAGCCTCGGCCGATAACGCACCCCCGCCGGGGTCGCTATCGAAAGGCAGCCCCAGCACAGGGCAGAGCGGCTCGGTGATCGGCCGCAACTGGGCAAAGCAGGCGCCGCAAAGCGCATCGCTCGCCATCAGCGGACCACCACAGCCGGCGCAGACGGGTGGATAGAGCTGATCGAGCACAAGAGCACCCAGCCGACTGAGCCCTGAGCCCAGCCAGTTGCTTTGCGACCAGTCTTTGACTTCGCCCCAGCCCCTCGCCATAAGACCTACAATGGCACGCCTCGACGCCGGGGCAAGCCCTCTTTCGCGAGCAGGTTTCTTGTCCCAGCAACCCCGCCTTTTCGACACCGAATTGATCGCACGCCATTTGGCGCGCCGCCGCGAGACCACCAATTTCGTCAGGGATCTGGTCGTCGAAGATCTGGCCGACCGGCTCGGCGCGCATATGCGCCAGTTTTCCAGCGCCCTACTTATAGCGCCTGATGCGCTAAGCCTGCCCGAAACCATGGAGACCGGACAGGCGCCGCTGCGCTTCACCCGCGTGGAGGCGTTTTCGGGGACTGAGGAGTTTCCCGAGCTGCCAGAAGGCGAGTTCGATCTCGTTGTTTCCCTGCTGCACTTGCAGGCGGTCAACGACGTGCCCGGGCATCTGGCGCGGCTGCGCGCCCGCATGAAGCCAGACGGCCTCTTCATGGCGGCGATGCTGGGCGGCGAGAGTTTTACCGAGCTGCGCGAAGCTTTTCTGTCGGCCGACCTTGCGCTCTCCGGCGGTGCCTCCGCACGCGTGGCCCCGATGGTGCAGGTGCGCGACGGCGGCGCATTGTTGCAGCGGGCCGGCTTTGCCCTGCCCGTGGCCGACGTGGAAAGCCACAAGGTTCGCTACGCCAATCCATTCGCGCTGATGGCCGAACTCAAGGCGCTGGGGGCTTCCAATCCGCTGGCCGATCGGCCGCGCCGCGCCATGACCCGGACCCTGCTCTCGGCCGCGGCCGGCGCCTATGCGGAGCGGGACAGCGATCCCGATGGGCGGATACGCGCAACGCTCGAAATCGTCTGGCTGGCCGGTTGGGTCCCCCATGAAAGCCAGCAGAAGCCGCTGCGTCCCGGCAGTGCCAAGACAAGCATGACGGATTTCCTGGGGAAGGCCTGATTCATCTGCCGCCTCGTCAGAACGTCATCACCTCCGGCGCACCGGGTTGGGCAAGACCACGACTTCTCATGCCAAACCGCGGAGGCAGAACTGGCGAGCAACCGCTTCCGGCTGAATGGGCAATAAAAAAGGCCGGCATCGCTGCCGGCCCTTCTCAAAAAATACCTGCAACCCTGATCAGGCAGCGGCTTCCTCATCGCTCTCAGCTTCCGCGGCATCTGCCTTGGTGCGCTTCGGGCTCTTGGCGAGCTGCTTTTCGATCAACTGCACGGCCTCGGTCAGCGTCACCTTGTTGACGGAGCTGATTTCACGGCTCATGCGATCCATGGCCTGCTCAAAGAGCTGGCGTTCGGAATAGGACTGCTCGGGCTGGTCATCGGAGCGATAAAGATCGCGCACGACTTCCGAGATGGCGATCAGATCGCCGGAATTGATCTTGGCCTCATATTCCTGGGCGCGACGCGACCACATGGTGCGCTTGACACGAGCGCGGCCGGTAACAGTTTCCAGGGCTTTGTTGACCTCGTCTTCTTCGGCAAGCTTGCGCATGCCCACGGACTTGATCTTGGCGACCGGCACGCGAAGGGTCAGCTTGTCCTGCTCGAAGCTGATGACGAAAAGTTCGAGGACGAGGCCAGCGACCTCCTGCTCCTCGATGGCCACGATCAGGCCAACGCCATGCGACGGATAAACAACATATTCACCCGTTTTAAACCCGAGCCGCTGCTGAGACTTCTTGGCTACCATAAGCTGGAACTCCTTTTTGACGCCCCAAAATGGTCGATTCCTTGCGGCAAGGACCGGCCACTCCTACTCTACTCAAGCCCGAACCACGGGCCTTTGGGCAGCACAAACCTCCTGGCCTTCGGGTCCGCTTCATCCGAAGAAGTGCCAGGCAACAGAGAATGTTATGTCAAAAAAATCGTGCCATCTGGCACGGCTTGGGTGACGGGCTGAGCTGCATATGGAAGGACCATAGCACAAAAATTCAGCAAAATCAAAAGGTACGAATCACGCAAGCGGAAACGGGCTGCTTAAGCCCGTCTAGCCACCTTCGCAAGAGAACCCTTGGCTTGTCCAACGGTTCCGTACACCCAATTGCGGGGATCAATCGCCCTCGCCGGGCTCCTCGGAGAAATACTTCTCGAGCTTACCCGATTCGCCGTCACGATCCTTGGCCTCGGGCAAGGGATCGCGGCGCTCGGTAAGATTGGGCCAGGCGGTGGAAAACTTGCGATTGAGCTCGAGCCAGGCGTCGAGACCACTTTCCGTATCCGGCTTAATCGCCTCGGCAGGACATTCCGGTTCGCACACGCCACAGTCGATGCACTCATCAGGATGAATGACCAACATGTTCTCGCCTTCGTAGAAGCAGTCCACCGGACACACTTCGACACAGTCCGTGTACTTGCAGGCAATGCAGTTGTCGGTGACGATGTAGGTCATACGAAACGATCCGCGTAAAGGAAGGGCGGCCCGCTAGGGAACACGCCAGCCAGTCTCAACGGTCCGGTTGCTAAACCCTTTTGCCCGCCTCCGCAAGGCTGCGACGGGGGACGGATTGGCGCGGTCAGCCCGAACTTTAAAATCTTTGATCAGACCGGCGGACGATGCCTGAAAACGAGGTCCTCAGGGTCCTGCCCTACTGCCGTCGGGTCCAGCCTGCCTCCAAGACGTTCGGCCAGGGCTATAGAGCGGGCGTTGGCCGGATCGCAATAGCTGACCAGACCCGACGGTCCCAAATGGACAAACGCCCAGTCTCGCATGGCCAGAGCGGCCTCATGGGCGATCCCAGCCCCCTCGTACCCCTCGTACAGGAACCAGCCCAGTTCCTTTTCGGGAAAGAGCGGACCGTGATTGATCCCGACCTGCCCGACTGTCGCACCATTTTCGCGCAGATCGATCATCAGGCAACCGTGGCCGTAGAGCGACCACTGCGCCAGATCGTTGCAGAACATGCCCCAGGCCGCTTTCAGGTCGAACGGACCACCCATGTGGATAGCGCGCGGCGAAGCCATGAAATCACGATAAGCGGGGAAGTCGTTAGCATGCGGCGCGCGCAGCACCAGCCGGGCGGTGGTGAGCACCGGAATTTCAATCATCGTCGTCGCCGCGAAGCCGATCTGTGTCCCGGCGCTCTTTCTTGGTCGGCCGGCCGCTGCCCATGGGACGCTCAGCAATTGCCGCATCATAGGGAGACATCTCGGCCCGGGGCGTCGGTGGCGGCGAGAGATCCTCATAGAGGGTGGCAGCCTCGCTGGCCGGGCCGCGACGTGTCCCACAATCGAGAATGCGCCAGACGAGAATGCGATTGTGCAGCGCCATGGTCAGCACATCGCCCGCCCCGACCCTGTGGTCGGAGCGGTCTGTTTTCTCGGAGTTGACGCGAATGGCGCCGGTCTCGATGATTTTCTGCGCCAGGGTGCGCGACTTTACGGCGCGCGAGAAGAACAGGAACCGGTCGAGCCGCTCCTTGCGGAGCGGCTCAGATCCAGTCCCGGCCAAGGCCTAGTCCTTCTTGCCGCGCAGGGCGGCGAGGGCAGCAAAGGGGCTGTCCGGATCGAATGCGACCTTGCGCTCTTCGCGCTGGGGCGGACGACGATCATTGCGCTCGTTCTTTTCCGGAACCCCGCGGCCTTCCTCGGCCTTCGGACGGGTATTGGCCGGACGGGTATTGCGCGGACGCTCTGCGCCTTCGGGACGAGCACTGCCTTCCGGACGCGTCGGGCCCTTGGGGCGCTGACGGTCGTTGCGGCGCTCGCGCGCAGGCGCATCGGCATTGGCCGCATCGCGACGGCGCGGCTCATGGCGGCGCTGTTCGTTCTGGCGACGACCACCGGGGAACCAGATTTCGTCGAACTCGGGCTCTGCCGGAGCGGCTTCAACCTCTGCGGAAGCGTCCGTAGCAGGCGCAGCCTCTTCAGCCGCAGGCGCTGCCTCTTCAGCCGCAGGCGCTGCCTCTTCGGCCACGACCGTTTCAGGCGCAGCTTCGCCAACCACTGGGGCGTCTTCTGCGACAGCTTCAGCAGCAGGCGCTTCAGTGCTGACAGCCTCTTCAGCCGGAGCAGCGTCGGTCGCTGCAACGGCTTCGACGGGCGCAGCCACCTTTGGCGTGCGGCGCAGGCGATAGCCGAGCGAGCTCAGGATCGAGGCAAAGTCTTCGCCCGAGCAGCCGAGCAGGCTGGTCATTTCCACGGTGACGCGGAAACCATTTCCTTCGGCGGCGCCACTGGGCAGCTCGCCCTGGTAGCGCGCGGGATCGATGGCGATCAGCGGACGGATGATGTCGGCCAGACGCTCGAGAATGTCGACACGCACTGCGCGCTTGCCGGCAACCTTGAAGCCCGCGATTTCGTAAAGCCGCGTATCGACTTCCGGATCAACGAGGAACGAGGTGCGGCCCGACAAGACGATATGGGGAATGTCGGTGACGCCCGGCTGGCGGATGCCGCCGTTCTTGAGCGCAAACAGGATCAGCGCCAGTTCGCGGGGAGCGGGCTTGAGCGAAAGCGGCAGATAGATGTGGTAGGCGCCGAACTTGATGCCCAGCTTGCGCAGCTTGCCGCGAACGTCCTGGTCGAGTGCCTTGACCTCGTCGGCCACTTCGGCGCGGGGCAGAAGGCCCAGATGCTCATAGAGCCGATAGGCGATGCCGCGGGCACTGCCTTCGATATCGGCAGGCGCTTCAAGCGCCATGACCTGTTCGAGCGTGGTATTGATATGGTGACGCAGCCAGAGGCTGAGGCGATCCTGAACGCGTTCGAGGTCCGGTCCGGTCAGCGACTCGTCGGCCAGCATGATGATGCGCGGACGATAGAGCGTGTCGCCTTCGGCGAGTTCAGCCACAACATCGCCGCGCCAGCGCAGGCGTCCGTCGGTGGCCAGCACGAATTCCTCGTTGGGCGCGCCAGCCAGGCGATCGGCCCGGTTGCGGATCTCGGGCGCTACGGCTTGATCGGCGGCGGCACGGATGCCCTTGACGTCGACCTCGCCATCGGCGCGGGCAAGAGTAAATCGGAAGCCTTCGAGCGTGCCGAGCAAGTGGCCTTCAAGCCTGACTTCGCCGCGCTCATTGATCTCGGGGGATACCATACGTTTGTCTTTCAGATGGCGGAGCAGCACGCTGGTGCGCCGGTCGACGAATCTCTGGGTCAGGCGCTCATGCAGCGCATCACTCAGGCGATCTTCAATGTCTCGGGTCTTTTCGCGCCAATGTGAAGGGTCTGCAAGCCAGTTTTTGCGGTTGGCGACAAAGGTCCACGTCCGGATCTGCTTGATCCGGTTGCTGAGCGTGTCGATATCGCCCTCAGAATTGTCGCAAAACCGAACCTGCTCGGCAATCCAGTCTTCATTGGCAGCCCCGTGTCGCCGCAGATCGGTGAAGATCCGCGTAATAATTTCGCCGTGCGCGGCAGGCGAAATCCCCTGATAATCCGGGGTTTGGCAACATTCCCAGAGCAGTTTGACCGCTTCATGACCACGCGCATAATTGGCCGCCTCATTGCGCGAGAGGAACTCGAGGGCCAGTTGGTCGGTGGCCACCGGTACGCGGGTAAGCACCTTGTCGGTGGGCGAAACCTCGAGGCTCCGGCGCAACCGCTCGATGGATGAGAAATCCAGCACGCTGTTGCGCCATTGCAGCACTTTTACCGGTTCGAAATCATGGGTTTCGAGCTGAACAACCAGTTCTTCATCGAATCCCTCGGTCCCACCGGTCACCCCAAACGTGCCATTGCGCTTGTGCCGGCCGGCGCGACCGGCAATCTGGCCAAGCTCGGAAGGGGTCAATGGCCGCGACTGGCGGCCGTCGAATTTGGTGTCGTCGGCGAAGGCGACGTGGTGAATATCGAGGTTGAGGCCCATGCCAATGGCGTCAGTGGCGACGAGAAAGTCGACATCGCCATTCTGGTAGAGTTCCACCTGGGCATTACGGGTGCGGGGCGACAGCGCTCCCATCACCACGGCGGCCCCGCCGCGTTCGCGCCGGATCAGCTCGGCTATGGCGTAGACCTGACGCGCCGAGAACGCGACGATGGCGCTGCGGGCCGGCTGGCGCGAGATTTTCTTTGAGCCGGAATAGGTGAGCTGGGAAAAGCGTGGCCGCTCGATGATCTCGGCATGGGGCAGAAGCTTGCGCACCACGCTGGCCATGGTCCACGACCCGAGCAGCAGGGTTTCGTAAAAGCCGCGGGCCTTGAGGATGCGATCGGTAAAAATGTGGCCGCGATCGAAGTCTACCGCGGTCTGAATTTCGTCCACCACCACGCAATCGACGTGGATATCCATGGGCATGGCTTCGACCGTCGCGACCCAGTAGCGCGGCTTGGCCGGGATAATCCGTTCCTCGCCGGTAACAAGCGCGACTGCGCCCTCCCCCACCCGTTCGACCACACGTGCATAAACTTCGCGCGCGAGCAGCCGCAGCGGCAGGCCGATCATCCCGGTGGGATAGGACAGCATGCGCTCGATAGCGAAATAGGTTTTGCCGGTATTGGTCGGGCCCAGGATGGCCTTGACCGTTTGGGAGGGTGCGATGGTCATTGCTCGCCAATGTAGGGGCTGGACGTGAGGGATGCGAGAGGCGATCGCGCTTGTCCCACAAATGTGCGCTTCCAGCTCCTCCCGAATGGCCAGCTTAACTATTGGAACGAAACCAAAACGAACAGGGTCAGAATCGGATCACAACGCAAATTCTTACTTTGTTCACGGCTAGACCTAGTGGCTGCTTGCCAACTCGTCACAAGGCGGTGGCGCACCCAAGCTCCAATCGCCCCAATCCAGCCGCAGAGCGTTCAAACCTCTTACCATCCGGTTAATTTCTGCGTTTACGATCGGTGTGCTGACGGGGTGTAAATGCCTGTTGTACCAAAAAATTCTGCAGTATTTACAAAGCACCCCAGCAATCTTGGCGTCTCTGTCGCCAAAAATTCATACTTTATGCGTTGACCGCCCCATTCCGGGACAAGTCTCGCTGCGATAGCACCACCAACCGGGCAAAGTCCAGAAACGGCACAGATTTCAGCAATCGGCCGGATCGGATTAAGGAATGGATCAAACACAGAACGAACAGCGTCGGAATCAGGCCAATCGTCGAAATCCGGCTTTGTTCTCTACAATATGTGGTGAGATCTCCCCGCCCCACCACAAGCGCCACCTGAGGCTCCTTCAAAACGGCCAAAACCCGTTCAGCAAGGTTAGCAGACGGTTAAAATCGTGCTCATCAGGCGGTTCGTTGCCAGGGCATTAGCGCGAAAAAAGTTAAGTCTGTTCGGGAGTTAATGAACAGGCCGCGCTGCCACCGGGCTTTTCGCTGACAAAATTGACAAACAAACAGTTGACCGTGCCACTGCGGGACAGCTTCCCGGCCAGCGCAAGGAACACCGAACATGCGGGCAGGCAAAGAAAAAGGGCCCGGAACGCGTCCGGACCCCTAAAATCAGATCGAGAATCGACGGCTAGGTCTTTGTGCCGACCAGCACCATGGAGAGATCGCCCATCGAGGTGCCGAGCAGCACGCGATAGGGAATATAATAGCCGGTATTCCCGAGCGGCGCGTACCAGAGCAGGATGCGGCTCGTATCGGCCAGGTAATTCGTGATCTCCGAGGAGGTGTAGTGGCCAGAGATCGGCTGGTAGTCGAGATTGCAGGTCACGACCGGCCCTTGATAGCCCGTGCGCGGCGAGGTCGCCTCATCCTCACGGGCAAAGCTCATGGCGATGTCGAAGCGCTCGACGCCAGTAAAGATCTTTAGCTTGCGGTTGCAGAGGCTCTTGTCGAGCCCATTGGCCTTGACCACGAAGGCGGAGAGAAAATCGCCCACCCCGCGCAGATGCCCGCGCTCGACCGGCACGCGGTCGTAGCTTTCAAACACCGGGGGCTCGACCTTGAAGGCGCTGACGTTCCGGCCCGAATAGGAAACGTCGACCGTGAACACTTCGCCATTGGCGCGGGTTTCCAGATCAAATTCCCCCGAAGCAAGGGTGGAGCCGCTGGACGCGCCCTTGGCGACGACCCGAGCTGTGCCGCTGGCCACGAGATTGCCGAGGCCAGCGACCTTGGCCGAGAGATCGAGCTCGTAGCGGCGACCGTCATCATTGAGATCGACGTCGAACGTCGCCACGTTAATGCCGCCCAATGTGAGGACATAGCTGGCGCGGGCATCGACCGGAGCCGCCATGCTCGGCGCCATGCTGGCAAGGAGGGCGGCGGCGACAAGGCTGGTGCGGATCAAATTGGCATCTCACGTCGTAGGCGCGGCCGCCACGACTGGGCACCGGCGAATCATCGAATATGGCTCAAAGTGCCGACGTCTTATGGCCCTTGCAAGGCGCTCGCGGGCGTTTGAGCGGCCTCTTGGGTTGACTGGGCGCGTCAATTTCTCTAGGAAGCCCGCAGATTTCATCACAACCGAGGCCCGTAGCGGGATTTCCCGCCACGCAGGACCTTTACACAAACAGGATATCTCACAATGGCACGTCGCTGCGAACTTACCGGCAAGGGCGTCATGGTCGGCAACAATGTCTCCCATGCTCTTAACCGCACCCGTCGTCGTTTCCTCCCGAACCTCGTCAACGTTTCGCTGATCTCGGACGCCCTCGGCCGTTCGATCAAGCTGCGCATCTCCGCAGCTGCCCTGCGTTCGGTCGAGCACCGCGGCGGTCTCGACGCCTTCCTGATCAAGCAGGCTGACGCCGATCTGAGCCCGCTGGCTCTCGGCATCAAGAAGGAAATCCGCGCAGCTCTCGCCAGCTAAGCGTCTTTCGGCTAGAATTCGAGCCGCGTGGAGCACCTGCCCCACGCGGCTTTTCTTTTTTTGTAAGCTTCATCAAACGCCGCACCGGTCTGTTGCCGGTCCCGTGGCTATTAGAGGTGCATTCTGATGCTGTCTCGTTTCCTGGTGGCTGTGGCCGCCATGGTGGCCGTTGTCGCCGCCTCCAATGTGCTCGTGCAATTTCCGGTCATGGCCGAAATCGGCTCGGTCAATCTGGGTGATATTCTCACCTGGGGCGCATTCACCTACCCCGTCGCCTTCCTCGTCACCGATCTGTCCAACCGTACCTTTGGCCCTGCCAAGGCGCGACTCGTCGTTGTTGCCGGCTTTGCCGTCGCGGTTGTGCTTTCGATCTGGCTGGCCACCCCGCGCATTGCCATCGCTTCCGGCTCGGCCTTCCTCGTGGCGCAGCTGCTCGACATTTCCATTTTCCACCGCCTGCGCAATTCCGCCTGGTGGATGCCGCCGCTGATCTCATCTCTCTTCAGCTCGGCGCTCGATACCATCATCTTCTTCAGCCTCGCCATGGCCCCGGCCTTTGCCGGCATCGATGGCTTCTTCGGCATGGACGATTCTTCGCTCGGCTTTGGCGCGCCGCTTCTCGGTATTGGTCCGGAGGTGCAGCTGTGGCAGTCCCTCGCGCTGGGCGACTTCCTGGTCAAGCTGCTGCTGACCATCGCCATGCTGGCGCCCTACAAGGGGCTCCGCGACCGGTTGCTGCGCTGGGCTAACCCAAAGGCCGCTTAGGTCCGGGCTGACTAGCAGCTGACGCGAATTTCGGCATATCCGGTGACGCCTTCGTCGCCGCCGGATGTGACCCCCACCATGCAATTGGTGCCCGCCAGCGGCAGCGTACCGCCCGAGGCGATGGTGCTGCCGTCTGACAGCGCCAGATAGCCGTTCTCAACCCCTGCAACCGTGATCGAGCCCGCCGTTCCGCAAATCCCATAGCTGTCACCCACGGCCACGAGAATTCGCATGCCCGGCGGCAGGCAATCGCCGCCATCGGCCGTCGTCTCTGCGCCACCGGTGATAGACGGCAGAACTGGGGCTGGCGTGGTCAGGGAACTGCCGCGCATATTCTGTTCGATGATCGCCAGCCGGTTGGACAGTGCCGACAGCTCTTCACTGGTCGGCCCGCTGGCTGCAGCAACAGGCGCTGCTCCACTGCGCTGGGCATAAAGATCTAGGCTGATGCGCAGCTGGGCGACATCGGTGGCGAGGCGGACCACTTCGCGATGGGTTTGGCTATAAACCCAACCGGTAGCAGCAAGCGCACCAACACCGACAAGGGCCGACACGAAGCTCAGAACGGTAGAGCCCCGCAACCGACGCTTGCGCGGCTCCCGGGGCTTGTCGCTCAAACGCGGCGCACGCGATTGCTCGGCGGGGCCGACATGCAGCTCAGGCGCAACCCCCGGCAGCTTCTCGGCGCCGGAACCGGTTTCGGCGGGCTTGGGCTCCACTTTAGGCCTCCATTGGCGCGTGTTGGCGTGCCGGACAGCGCGCCAAGGGCAAGTCACATCAAACTGGGGCCGAACTAGGACCGCGGCAAGGGCGATTGCGGCTGGGGTGCCGGCTGGCCGGACATGACCGGAGCGACATTGGCGTCGCTGTTGAACATGTTGCCAATCCCCGAGAAGAATCCGCTGACCGCCTCGCCCCGCGCCTTGATCGCAGCCTCTTCGGCCGCCTGCCGCTCTCGCGCGGCCAGGGCGTTGGAAAGCGTCGCGTCGTCGGCCTGCATCTTGGCCTCGAGCGCCGCATTGGGTGCCGTCGCCGGGCACGGCCCCAGCGGATTGAGCGGGCCGTTGGCCACGGCGTTGAAAATGTAGCGCTTGTCGCAGACATCCCAGGCGGGCGGTGCCTTGTTCACCTCGAACAGGTCATGGCCCTGCTTGATGTTCTTCCAGAAATCGAGGTGCTGGCTGTCGGCGTGCTGGGCCATATTGCTGGCCGTCATGCGGAAGGGGAAAATCTGCAGCTGGAAACTGGGGTTGCCACCCTTGAAGGTCTCGCGCGCCAGCGCATAAATCTCGGCGATGCCAGCATCGGTCATGGCGTAGCAGCCTACCGATTTGCAGTCGCCATGCACCATCAGGTTTGACCCGGTGCGACCGTGCGCGCGGTCGAACTTGTTGGGAAAGCCGGTGTTGAAGGCCAGGTAATAGGCCGACTTCGGGTTCATCAGGCCGGGCGAGATCGTATAGAAGCCCTCCGGGCTCTGCCGATCGCCTTCCTTGAATTTGGGTCCCAGATCGCCGGAATAGGAGCAGATCTCGTAGGTTTTAAATAGCTTGTACTGGCCCGAGCTCGTGCGCTTCCAGACCTCGAGCACTTCTTCCTTCTTGAAGATGCGCACCACCATGCCCTCGCCCGGCGATGAGCCCATCGCGGTCAGCGCCGAGACCAGTGCGGCCGGCAGGGGAATGTTGTGGCGGTTGTCCCCACCCTTGACGAAGCCGGAACAAGCGGCAAGGCTGACTGAAAGCCAGGCAAGGATGATGATGGCACCGATGCGGTGAAACAATCTTGCGGTCACGAAGGTTAGGCCCGATCAGGAGACAGCCCCGATGGGGCCATGGTTACCGCAGCATGATCCGGCTGGGTGAACGAAGCCTTTATCATGGGCGTGATTTCCCCGAAAGCCGGGGTCCTCACGCATATTTGTGATTGGGAAATACCCTGAGCGGGCTGCCGCATAGGCAACAAAAAACCCCTGCGCCCGGGCAGGGGCGCAGGGGATCGATAAGCAGGCCTGCAATCAGATATTTGTGCCGATGGCCAAAAACTTCTCGCGGCGATGCTCGCGCACTTCGAGACGCGACTTGCCCGAAAATTCGGCAAGGAAATCTGCGATGGCCTGGCGCGTCGCATCCATGACCACACCGGCATGGCGATGTGCGCCACCGGCCGGCTCGGGGATGATGGCGTCGATAACCTTGAAGCCGAAGAGATCCTGCGCCGTGATCTTCTGAGCCGTCGCCATGTCCTGAGCCTTTGCCGCGTCGCGGAAGAGGATCGAGGCGCCGGCTTCGGGCGAGATCACCGAATAGATCGAGTTTTCCAGCATCAGCACGCGGTTAGCGGTCGCAATGGCGATAGCGCCACCCGAACCACCTTCACCGATGATGATGGAGATATTGGGCACGCCCAGCTCCAGCCCCTTCTCGGTCGAACGGGCGATGGCTTCAGCCTGGCCGCGCTCTTCCGCACCGATGCCCGGATAGGCGCCGGCGGTATCGACGAAGGAGATTACCGGGATATTGAACCGGTCGGCCATTTCCATGATGCGGACAGCCTTGCGGTAGCCCTCTGGATTGGCCATGCCGAAATTGTGCTTGAGGCGGGTTTCGGTCGAATTGCCCTTTTCCTGCCCGATCACAGCAACCGGCAGGCCATTGAAGCGGCCAAACCCGGCCTGCAGCGCCGCGTCCTCGCCGAACTTGCGGTCGCCGGCCAGCGGCGTCCATTCGGTGATCAGGCGCTGCACATAGTCAGAAAAATGCGGCCGCTGCGGATGGCGAGCCACCTGCGTCTTCTGCCAGGGCGTCAGTTTCTTGTAGATCTCGACCAGTGCCTCATCGGCACGGGCAGAGAGCCGGTTGACCTCCTCGTCAATGGTGACAGCGGAGTCGGTCGCCGCCAGAGACTTGAGCTCGACGATCTTGGCTTCGAGATCGGCGACCGGCTTTTCAAAATCTAGATAAGATTGCATCCCACCGCCCGTAGGGGTCATTGTTGCGGACCCGAAAATTCTCAGGCCTCGGCTCTTGCGCTCTAAAGTGGCCGGAAAGTGGCGACGGCGCAATCGCAAGTCAACCCATGGGACAAATTTGCGCGGTTTTTTGCCCCTTATCCTTTAAAGGACGTGGACAAGTCTTTCATCCGGCCAGTGCGCGGCGCGCAGCTTGCCGGCAAGATTGCGCGACAGCGTCCCCCGCGCTAGCCGTCGGCCAGCGGGTGGTGTGTCTCCACCAGAGTGCGCAATTTTTCATCCAGCACATGGGTATAGATCTGCGTCGTCGAGATATCGGCATGCCCCAGCAGCATCTGCACCACACGGAGATCCGCGCCCCCCGCGAGCAGATGGCTGGCAAAGGCATGGCGCAGCACGTGCGGCGCCACCCGGGCCGAGGAAATTCCGGCACGGCCGGCAAGCCCCTTGAGGTCGCGGGCAAACACCTGCCGCGCGAGATGCCCCTCCGCCCCGTTGGCGGGAAAGAGATAGGGGCCCGCTTCGAGCGTCTTGATCCAGCTGCGCACAGCGTCACGGGCCCGATCATTCATCGGCACGACGCGTTCCTTGCCGCCCTTGCCGCGAACGGTGAGGAAGCTCGCCTCGCGCATCACGGCACTGCGCTTGAGCTCCACCAGCTCTGACACACGCAGTCCCGTGGCGTAGAGCATTTCGAGCAGCACATAGAGCCGCAGCGCGGTCTGCTGCTGTTTTGGCTCAGCGGGCAGATTGGCTTCCTGCTCCGCGAGGGAGAGCAGTTTGTCGACCTCGGCCACAGACAGCACTTTGGGCAGCGGACGCCGGGTCTTGGGGCTGGCAACGATCCGCGTCGGATCATCCCCCCGCAGCCCGTCGGCGCATAAGAATTTGTGAAACTGGCGAACTGCAGAGAGCCGCCGCGCGCTGGAGGAGGCAGACAGTCCCTCGGCCTTGAGCCCATCGAGATAGGCCATCACCGTCTCGCGCGGACAAGTCAGAAGGGTCTGCTTCTTGCTGGCGACAAAGCCCGCGTAATCGGTGAGATCGCGCCGATAGGCTGCGATGGTATTTGCTGCAGCGCCCCGTTCGGCGCTCATCATCTCGAGGAACGCGCCGACGAGATGGGCACTCATTGCCCGGGCGTCCCGCTCGCAGGTGCGCTGGTGACATTTGGGGTCGGCAGGCCACCGGGCCGGATAGGATCGGGCTCACCGAGCAGATCTCGCGTCGGGATGCGGACGGTCACCGGCTTGGGTTCGGGCTCCACGAACGAGACCAGGGCGAACATTCCCGCAAAGGCGAGGCCGCCAAGAAACAGCACGGTGATGAAAAGCCGGAAGAGGGTGGGCATAGAGATCCTGCTTGGTCGGTCCGGAAGGAATTTGGCAGCAAAAGGTTTCCATCCGGTATGGGACAGTCTTGCGCAAAACCAGTGCTGCGATCAACACCAACAGCTTATTGGGCCTCACACCTTCTTGACAGTCGGGGCCCGGACCGGTTGATACCGAACTGATGATCGGAGGGCGCAAGCGTTGAACAAGTCGGACAGTGCCGGACGGTCGAACCGCGCCAAAACCCTGATCGAGCGCCTTAATGGCAAGCCGCTGATCCTCGTAGGCATGATGGGTGCGGGCAAGACCACGGTGGGCCGACGCCTCGCGGCGCGGCTGGGCCGGCGATTCCTCGACAGCGACGAGGAGATCGAAAAAGCCGCACAGATGACCATCCCCGAGATTTTCGCCCAGCGGGGCGAGCCCGAATTCCGCGCCGGCGAGACGCGCGTCATCTCGCGCCTGCTCAAGGAAACCGACCTGGTCCTCGCCACCGGTGGCGGCGCCTTCGTCAATGCCGAGACCCGGACCATGGTCAAGGAACACGCCGTATCCGTCTGGCTCAAGGCCGACGTCGATATCCTGTTCGAGCGCGTGTCGCGTCGCTCCAACCGCCCGCTGCTCAAGACCGCAAATCCCCGCCAGACGCTCGAGAAACTGGTCGAGGAACGCTATCCCATCTATGCCGAGGCCGATGTCACCGTGCTCAGCCGCGACGTGCCGCAGGACGCCGTTGCTGCCGACATCATCTCCGCCGTTCTGGCTTATCTGCGCTGAAAGACACGCCCATGGCTCAAATCGATCACACGGTTCACGTCGCCCTGGGCGATCGCGCCTATGACATCCTCATCGGCCCCCACCTGCTCGATGACGCCGGCGAGATTCTGAAAGAAAAATTCCCCGGCCGACGCTTCGGCATTGTCACCGACACCGAAGTGGCCAAGGCACAATTGCCGCGCCTCGTCGCCAGCCTCGACGCAGCCGGGCTCACCCACAGCACCATAACCCTGCCCAATGGCGAAAGCACCAAGAGCTGGGAGCATCTGCAGACGGTCGTGGAAGGCCTGCTGGCAGCCCGGCTGGAGCGCAATGACCTGGTCATCGCGCTCGGCGGCGGTGTCATTGGCGACCTGGCCGGCTTTGCGGCCTCCATCACCCGGCGCGGCATGGACTTTGTCCAGATGCCGACTTCGCTGCTGGCCCAGGTCGACAGCTCCGTCGGCGGCAAGACCGGCATCAATTCGCCCCATGGCAAGAACCTCGTCGGCGCCTTCCACCAGCCCAAGCTGGTGCTGGCCGACCTGTCGACCCTCGACACCCTGCCCGCGCGCCAGTTCGCCGCAGGCTATGCGGAAGTCGCCAAATACGGGCTGATCGACGATCCCGACTTCTTCGACTGGCTCGACGCCAATCTCTCCGAGATTTTTGAAGGCGGCCCGGCCCGCGGAGAGGCGATTGCCCGCTGCTGCGCCCACAAGGCCCGCGTCGTCATTGAGGATGAAAAGGAAATCGGCGTCCGGGCGCTGCTCAACCTCGGGCACACCTTTGGCCATGCGCTGGAAAAGGACACCGGCTATTCAGACCGCCTGCTCCATGGCGAGGGTGTCTCGATCGGCATGGTGCTGGCGCATCGTTTCTCCACCAAGCTCGGCATCGCTCCCGGTCAGGACGTCGGTCGCGTCACCGCCCACTTGCAGCGGGCGGGCCTGCCCACCACATTGGATGATATCCCCGGACAACTGGGCTCCACCGAGACCCTGATGGCTGCCATTGCGCAGGACAAGAAAGTCTCGCGCGGCGCGCTGACCTTCATCCTCACCCGCGGCATCGGCCAGGCCTTCATCGAAAAAGGCGTCGACCCCGCCGCGGTTTCGGCCTTTTTGGATGAGATGCGAGGCTAGGGAACACAGTCCCTGCGGCACCATTTCCGTTCTCGGCAATGGTGCCCACCGTGTCAGGCGACCTCACTCGGCCGCCAGAACTTCGATATTGAGGGCATGAACCCGGGTTTTGAGTTCCTCTGCCAGCGTGTCATTGACGGCCCGATGTTGCGCAATGCGGCTCAAACCGTCAAAGTCGCGGGTCGCGATTCTGACACGAAAATGGGTTTCCCCCCCCTCCCGCCAACCGGCATGACCGAAGTGCTTGTTGGATTCATCGATCACTTCGAGGTGGAGGGGTGCAAATCGTTCGGTAAGCTTGGCTATAATCGTGTCCCTCATGGACATGGGTCCGGCTCCGTATTGGCTTTGTGCACTAACTAGGCGCTATAAAATTGCAATCCAAGCTCTTCGATAACATCCGCATCCGTCCCCGCCGGGAAGAAAAGCCCGCAGAGATCGAGATCGTCTGTGATTGGGAAGGCTGCGAGCAGGCCGGCGAATACAAGGCGCCCAAGGGCAAGCGCTCGGATGGGCAGTATCATAATTTCTGCCTCGAGCACGTTCGCCACTATAACCAGTCGTTCAACTATTTCGCCGGCATGAGCCCGGACGAGCTCGACGAAGCGCTGCACACGCCCCCCAAGGCCGAGTCACGCTCGAGCTTTGCCACCGGCAACCCCACTGCCGCAAAGGCCGCAGGTCGCACGGCCAGCGCCGCACCCGGCGACAAATACGGCGACCCTTTTGGTGTCTTTGCCCGCTATCGCTACCAGCAGTCCAAGCGTCCGGCTACGGAACGCGTCAAACCGCTGAGCGAACTTGACCGGCGCGCCCTCGAAACCCTTGGTTTTTCCAAGCATGCCAAGTCCGACGAGATCAAGACGGCGTACAAGGACCTGGTCAAGAAGCACCACCCAGACGTCAACGGCGGCGACTCCTCCTCCGAAGAGCGCCTGCGAAGCGTCATCGCCGCTTACAGCCACCTCAAGAAAATGGGCTTCGTCGTCAGATGACGCAGCCGTGACAGACTGGCTACCGAAGGGGCGGCAATACTGCTATAGAGCCCCCGGCGCCAAGCGTCTCCCACCGGAAAATTCATTCATCCACGAGCCCTTGCTATGACCGAATTCACCAATCTTCCCGACACCGAATACAAGGCGAGAGACCTATTCGGCATCGATACCGACATGGTGATCAAAGGCTACAAGGAGCGCACCGATCACGTGCCGCCCGTGGATCCGGATTACCTGTTTGATCGCAACACCACGCTCGCGATCCTGGCCGGCTTTGCCTACAACCGCCGCGTCATGGTCCAGGGCTACCACGGCACCGGCAAGTCCACCCACGTGGAACAGGTCGCTGCGCGCCTCAACTGGCCGCTGGTCCGCGTCAACCTCGACAGCCACGTCAGCCGTATCGATCTCGTCGGCAAGGACGCGATCGTCCTCAAGGACGGCAAGCAGATCACCGAATTCCGTGATGGCATCCTGCCTTGGGCCGTGCAGAACAATATCGCGCTCGTCTTTGACGAATATGACGCCGGCCGTCCGGACGTGATGTTCGTGATCCAGCGCGTGCTCGAGCAGTCGGGCCGCCTCACCCTGCTCGACCAGAACCGCGTGATCGTGCCCCACCCGGCGTTCCGCCTGTTCTCGACCACCAATACCATTGGTCTGGGCGACACCTCGGGCCTCTATCACGGCACCCAGCAGATCAACCAGGGTCAGATGGACCGCTGGAGCCTTGTCACCACGCTCAACTACCTGCCGCACGACAAGGAAGTCGGCATCGTCCTGGCCAAGAACAAGGCCTATGGCGAGACCGAGAAGGGCAAGAAGACCGTGTCCAACATGGTCCGTCTCGCCGATCTCACCCGTTCGGCCTTCATCAATGGCGATCTTTCGACCGTGATGAGCCCGCGTACCGTGATCACCTGGGCCGAAAACGCCCAGATCTTCGGCGGCGATATCGGCTTCTCCCTCCGTCTCACCTTCCTCAACAAGTGTGACGAGCTCGAGCGCCCGGTCGTGGCTGAGTTTTACCAGCGCGTCTTCGGCGAAGACCTGCCGGAAAGCTCCGCCAATCTGGCAGTGACGGCTTAAGCAAACTCCTCCCGAGCCCTCGGGAGGCCCCTCATCCGGCCCTGCGGGCCACCTTCTCCCCGGCGGGGAGAGGGGATCGCGGTGGCCGCTCCAACTCCCAAGCGCCCCCTCGCCCCTTTGGGCAGAGGGATGGAGCAAGGGGCATTTTGGACGAGACGACATGGCCACGCCCCCTCGCAGCAAGCCGAACAAACCCGACCAGACCCAGCTGTTCAAATCAGCCATGGGTGCGACGGTGCGCGCGATCGGCGCCAAGCCGGAACTTGAGGTCAGCTTCACCGCTGACCGGCCGCTCCTGACCTCGGACAAGGCGCGTCTGGCCAATCTGCCGCGCCTGCCCACCCGCCGCGACATCGCCATCGCCCGCGGCCAGGGCGACGCCATGGCCATGCGGCTCGCCAGCCACGACCCCGATACTCATCGCAAGCGCAGCCCGCTCGACCCGCAGGCCCGCGCCGCCTTCGATGCGCTCGAACAGGCCCGCGTCGAATCCCTTGGCATCGTGCGCATGCCCGGCATGTCGGGGAACATCGCCGAAATGCTCGAGGACCGGCTGTTCCGTTCCAATTTTGCCGAAGTCAGCGATAAGGGCGATGCCCCGCTGGCCGAAGCTCTCGGCCTGATGCTGCGTGAAAAGCTCGCCGGCGTCCCGGTGCCGCCGTCGGGCCACGCGCTGGTCGACCTCTGGCGCGGCGAGATCGAAGCCAAGGCTGCAACCTCCATCGATGCACTTCTCGGCACCTATGAAGACCAGGAAGCCTTCTCCAAGGCCGCCCGCCTCGTGCTGCGCGATCTCAACCTCATCGCCGAAAGCGAGATGGACGATCCCGACGCCTCTGATGAGGAGAGCGCCGACGACAGCCAGCCCGAACAGGCGCAGGGCTCCGACCAGTCTCCCGAGCAAGGCGAAGGCGAGAGCGAGCAGGACGACAGCCAGGACGACCAGCAGTCCGGCGAGAGCGAAGAGACCGGCGACGTCGAAGGCATGGAAGCCGACATGGCCGATGTCGACGACGATGCCGAGGCAGACGCCGGCGAAGACGCGCCCATGCCCCCGCCCGCCAAGGATGGCGGCGAGCGCCTCTCCAATCAGTTCAACTACAAGGTGTTCACCACCAAGTTCGACGAGATCGTCAAGGCAGGCGAGCTCTGCCCGCCGGACGAGCTCGACCAGCTCCGGGCCCTGCTCGACAAGCAGCTTGAAAATCTCGCTGGCGCCGTGGCGCGCCTTGCCAACAAGCTGCAGCGCCGCCTCATGGCCAAACAGAACCGGTCCTGGCAGTTCGACCTCGAAGAAGGTCTCCTCGACACCGCCCGCCTGACCCGCGTCGTCACCGACCCGATGCAGGCCCTGAGCTTTAAGGTCGAGAACGACACCGATTTCCGCGACACCGTGGTGACGCTTCTGATCGATAATTCCGGCTCCATGCGCGGCCGTCCGATCACCATTGCCGCCATCTGCGGCGATATCCTCGCCCGCACGCTCGAGCGTTGCGGCGTCAAGGTAGAGATCCTGGGCTTTACCACCCGCGCCTGGAAGGGCGGCAAATCGCGTGAAGCCTGGCTCGAAGCCGGTCGCCCGCCCAATCCGGGCCGCGTCAACGACGTGCGCCACATCATCTATAAGGCCGCTGACGAGCCCTGGCGCCATGCAAGGCGCAATCTCGGCCTGATGATGCGCGAAGGTCTCCTCAAGGAGAACATCGACGGCGAGGCCCTCGAATGGGCGCGCAAGCGCCTCATGGCCCGCCCCGAGCAGCGTCGCATCATGATGGTCATCTCCGACGGCGCCCCGGTCGACGACTCGACGCAGTCGGTCAATGCCGGCAATTACCTCGAGGCCCATCTCCGCCAGGTGATCGAGGACATCGAAACCCGCTCGCCCATCCAGCTGGTTGCGGTCGGTATCGGCCACGACGTGACGCGCTATTACCGCCGCGCCGTGACCCTGCTCGACGCCGAGGAACTGGCCGGTGCGCTCACCGACGAGCTGGCCGCCCTGTTCGACGAGGAACTGCCATCCCAGACGCGGCGTCGCGGCCGTCGATGAGACGGGCGGCTGCCCTCGCGATCCTCTTCAGCGCCCTGGCGTTTCCCGCCGGGGCGGTGGACGCCACGGTCACCGCGGCACAGGTCACCCGCTTCAAGGGCGTCGGGCTCGACGAGCCTGTCCAGGGCCTCATCTTCCGCGGCGGGCTGACCTTGCAGAGCCATGACGACACCTTTGGCGGGCTCTCCAGCGTCACCCCCACTGGCGACGACCAGCGCACCACCTTTGTCACCGATCGCGGCCAGTTCATCTCCGGGCGGCTCGCCTATGACGAGGCGAATCGCCTCTTCGGATTTATCGGCGTCACCATCGAGCCCATCCAGAATTCTGCGGGCGCGCCCCTGCCCCGCCAATATGCGCGTGATGCCGAAGGCATGGACACTGTCTGGCGCGACGGCGTCGCGGTAGCCGTGCGCGTCAGCTACGAAAACCTGACCCGCGTCGCCGATTTCACCATCACAGATGGCCGCCCGGGCGGCGCCGCACGGGAAGTTTCCATTCCCGACTGGCTGACCGACCTGCGCACCAATGAATCGCTCGAATCGATCTGCATCGCGCCCCCCGCTTCCCCTATTGCTGGCTCCACCTTGCTGATCACCGAGGAAGCGCTCGACGATGATGGCAATCATCGCGGCTGGCTGCTGGGCGTCAACGACAAGGGCCCGATCGGCTATACCAATAGCCCGATCGTCAACCCGACCGATTGCGCCTTCCTGCCCAACGGCGATCTCCTGGTGCTCGAACGCGGTGTGGCGCTTTTCAGCTTTGTCATGAATTTGCGCCGCGTGCCGGCCGCGGAGGTTCGCCCCGGCAATCTCATGGCCGGTGAACTGCTGCTCTCGGCCGAAGGCACCGAGATCGACAACATGGAATCGCTGATGGTGCACGCCGCCCCCAATGGCGAGACCCGCATCCTCATCGGCTCGGACAATAATTTCAACGACTGGCAGCGCAATTTGCTGTTGGAGTTCGCCCTGCCGGAATAGGGGTTGATGCCAAGCGCCTTCGCCAGGCTGACGAAGTTTCCGGCCTCAGCGGTCCTTCGTCACCACCCGACTTGTTCGGGTGGTCCATAGCGAAGCGAACTGGATTGCCCGGACAGGCGGGCAATGACGGCGCACAATGGTCCCGGACCCACCACGACACCGTAGAACCTCAGCCGCCAAACTCTCGGCTCATTCACCTCCCTCCCCCACAAGGGAGAGGGATGCGCTTGAGCCGAACCATCGCAACCACCTCCGCACCCCAAAATACAAAAAAGCCCCGGATCACTCCGGGGCTTTTTCTCAATTCACAACGCGCCTCAGACGAAGGCGCCGTGGCAGTGCTTGACCTTCTTGCCCGAGCCGCAAGGGCATGGCGCATTGCGCGACAGGCCGGCGAGCAGCTGGGGGTTGAGCGGGGGCAGCGATGGATCGCCACCAGTCGCCCCGAGGGCCGCGCTGGCACCATCACCGCGACCCGCATCGTTCTCGCCCGTGGTGGGGTCGATATGGGTCTGGGCCATGCGGGTAAAGTCCGGTGCCGGCGGGGGCTCGGGCTGGCGAACCTGCAGCTCGATGTGCGCCATCTGGGTGGTCACCAGCTCGCGCAGATTGGTCAGCAGCGCCTGGAACAGTTCATAGGCTTCCTGCTTGTATTCGTTCAGCGGATCGCGCTGGGCGATACCGCGCCAACCCACGACCTTCGAGAGGTGGTCGAGCATGACCAGATGCTCGCGCCACAACCCGTCGATCGACTGCAACAGGATCGACTTCTCGACCTGGCGCATCACATTGGCCGAGTATTTTTCTTCCTTGGCGGTGATGATCGCATCGGCGGCAAGGCGCAGGCGGTTCTCCACCTCTTCGGCGTCGATGCCCTCTTCCTGGGCCCATTCGATGACCGGAGCGTCGACATTGAGATAGGTCTTGGCAGCGGCCTGCAACTGCTCGCTGTTCCACTGCTCCGGATAGGAGCGCGGCGGAATGGCCTTGGCGATGATGTTGGCGACAACGTCATGGCGCATCTCGGCCGTCGTCTCGCTGACGTCCTCGGCATCCATGAATTCAAGACGCTGTTCGAAGATCACCTTGCGCTGATCGTTCATCACATCGTCGTATTTGAGGATGTTCTTGCGGATGTCGAAGTTACGCGCCTCGACCTTGCCCTGGGCGCGTTCGATCGCCTTGGTGACCCACGGATGGGTGATGCTTTCGCCCTGCTCAAGGCCCAGCTTGCCCAGCATGGAATCCATGCTGTCCACCGGGAAGATGCGCATCAGATCATCCTGCAGCGACAGGTAGAACTTGGAATGGCCGGGGTCACCCTGGCGACCCGAACGACCGCGCAGCTGGTTGTCGATGCGGCGGCTTTCATGGCGCTCGGTACCGATGACCATCAGGCCACCTGCGGCCAGCGCCTTCTTCTTTTCATCGGCGATAGTGGCCTTGATCTCGGCGATCTTGGCGTCGCGGTCTGCGCCTTCGAGATTGGCGGCCTCGCGCTCGATGCGCATTTCGAGGTTACCACCGAGCTGGATGTCGGTACCGCGGCCAGCCATGTTGGTGGCGATGGTGATGGCGCCCGGCAGGCCTGCGTCGGCGACGATAAAGGCTTCCTGCTCGTGGTGACGCGCATTGAGCACGTTCATCTTGCCGACGTTCTTCTTGCGCAGAAGATCGGCGAGCATCTCGCTCTTTTCGATCGAGGTAGTACCAACCAGCACGGGCTGGCCGCGATCCTGGCATTCCTTGATCAGATCGGCGATGGCGTCGAACTTTTCCTCGGCGGTACGATAGATCGCGTCATCTTCGTCGATACGCTGCACCGGCAGGTTCGTCGGGATGGTGACCACGCCGAGATTGTAGATGTCGCCGAATTCCTCGGCCTCGGTCAGTGCCGTACCGGTCATGCCGGCCAGCTTCTTGTAGAGGCGGAAATAGTTCTGGAAGGTGATCGAGGCCAGGGTCTGGTTCTCGGGCTGGATCTTGGCGCCTTCCTTGGCTTCCAGCGCCTGGTGCAGGCCTTCCGAATAGCGGCGGCCCGGCATCATGCGGCCCGAGAACTCGTCGATGATGACGACTTCGTCGTTGCGGACGATATAGTCCTTGTCCTTGCGGAACAGCTTGTGCGCGCGCAGGGCCGAGTTTGCGTGGTGCACGAGCGCCACGTTTTCCACGTCATAGAGCGACTCGCCCTTGAGCAGCCCGGCCTCGGCCAGCGCCGCCTCGAGCTTTTCGATGCCCTGGTCAGTATAGGTCGCAGCGCGCAGCTTTTCGTCGAGCTCGAAGTCACCTTCGCCGATCAGCGGCATCAGGTTGTCGACCTTGATATAGAGGTCGGAGCGGTCTTCGGACGGACCGGAGATGATCAGCGGCGTGCGCGCCTCGTCGATGAGGATCGAGTCCACTTCGTCGACGATGGCGAAGGCATGGCCACGCTGCACCATCTGGGCGCGCGTATACTTCATGTTGTCGCGCAGGTAGTCGAAGCCGAATTCGTTGTTGGTGCCGTAAGTAATGTCGGCAGCATAAGCGTCGCGACGTTCCTGATCGGTGATCCCGTGCACAATGATGCCGGTCTTCATACCGAGGAAGGCATAGATCTGGCCCATCCAGCCGGCGTCGCGGCGGGCGAGGTAGTCGTTCACCGTCACCACATGCACGCCGTCGCCGGTCAGCGCATTGAGGTAGACGGCGAGCGTTGCCACCAGCGTCTTGCCTTCACCGGTGCGCATCTCGGCGATGGCACGATCGTTGAGCACCATGCCGCCGATCAGCTGCACGTCGAAATGGCGCATACCAAGCACGCGCTTGCTGGCCTCGCGCACTGTGGCGAAAGCCGGCACGATCAGGTCTTCGAGCTTGGTGCCCTGGGCGAGCTGCCCCTTGAATTCGTCGGTCCGGGCCCGCAATTGCTCGTCGGAGAGCTTTGCCAGTTCTGGTTCCAGCGCATTGATGGCGGCCACCCTGCCCTGATACCGCTTGACCTGTCGGTCGGACGGTGACCCGAAAATCTTTCGGGCAAGCGCAGCAAGTGCCATTCGTCTGGTCCTTTGTTCTAGGCAGCGGAGCGGCATGAGGCGGCCGGCGTCTGCGGGCGCTCGGCCGGCCCATCCCGCCCCGTCACAACGTCGGAGAGCCCGTTCGGCTCCCCTTGTGAATTGATCCGTGGGCGCAAGGCGCGCGTAACGCGCTGCTCTGTCCACGCTTTGGAAAAGCGGGTGAGATGTAAGAGTGGGGTCGTATCTTGTCAATGTTGCCCAAATCGGCGACACCTTGCGCGCCTGTATTATTTGTCGGCCAGCACAGTTTGCTGAAGCGGCGGGCGAGGGCACAATTTGGCCTATCTGTCGTGTGAAGGCAGGCCAACAATGAGGTAGCCTGTGCTACCTGAACCGAACACGCCGGTTTCAGCCCTTGAAACCGGCCAAGGAGTTCCTGGACCCCATGAAGAATTTTTCGCTGCGCTTGGTCCGCACCATCAGCCTTGCTGCCCTGCTCGTGTCGGCGCCTGCTGTCGCCAGCTTTGCCCAGGACGCCGCTGCACCGGCCGCTGAGGCCGCTGCAGTCACGCCCGAAACCGTCATTGCCACCATCGGCGACGAGACCATCACCGAGGCCGATCTCAGCTTTGCTGCCGAAGATCTGGCCCAGGACCTCGCCCAGATGCCCCCCGAAGAGCGCCGCCCCTTCCTGCTGCGCGTTCTCATCGACATGAAGGTGATGGCCGGCGCCGCCAAGGATGCTGGCATGGACCAGACGCCGCTGTTCGCCCAGCGCCTCAACTATCTTGAGGAGCGCGCCCTGCGCCGTGCCTATTTCGCTGAAGCCATTGCCGGCGCCGTGACCGAAGAAGCCGTACGCGCCGACTATGACGCCTTCGTCGCCCAGTTTACGCCGACCGAAGAGATCAGCGCTGCCCACATCCTCGTGCCGACCGAGGAAGAAGCCAACGCGATCAAGGCCGAACTGGATGCCGGTGGCGACTTCGCTGCCATCGCCAAGGAAAAGTCGATCGATCCCGGCAGCGGCGCCAATGGCGGCGAACTCGGCTTTTTCGGCAAGGGCATGATGGTCCCGCAGTTTGAAGAAGCCGCTTTCGCCCTCACCGAGCCAGGCCAGGTTTCGGCACCCGTCCAGTCCCAGTTCGGCTGGCACATCATCAAGCTGGCCGAGAAGCGCCAGTCACAGCCGCCGACCTTTGAACAGGTTGCTCCGCAGGTCCAGCAGCAGGTGCTGATGACCACGTTCAACAACAAGGTCGAAGAGCTGATGAGCGGCGTCGAGATCAACATCACCGATCCAGCCCTCGCTGCCGCGATGGAAGCCCAGGACGCTGCGGCCCCTGCGGCCGAAGAAGCGGAAGCCGCCGCCCAGTAAGATCAATGCGGCCCCGGTCACCACCGGGGCCGTTTCAGTTCTGCTTGTGGTATCCCGCCAGCCCGGCGAGCACGATATCCACCACCGCCTCTATCTCCCCCATCGCTACCTCCACGCGCCCGATCAGCAATTGATGCCAGGCGAAGGAAACAACGAGATCGATGGCCAGCGCGCTGTTCACGGTCTCATCGATCTCTCCCCGCGCCTTGGCCCGCTCGATGATCCGCCCGGCATATGCCTGGCGCTCGAGATGATAGGCCGCAAGAGCCGCTGCCGCTCCGGCATCGACCTGCGCCTCGGCAATGATCGAGCGATAGACCGTACCGCAGAGACTATCTTTCCAGAAGCCCAGCAGCTGGTTGTCGAGAAACGCGACGAGGTCCCCGCGCAGCGTTCCCGTATCGGGAAAGGGCCGCTGGTTCTTGAACCGCTTGTAGACGTCGAGGAGAAGCGCCGCCCGGTTGGGCCACCAGCGATAAATCGTTGGCTTGCCGGCGCGGGCCCGCCGCGCCACCGCCTCGATGGAAAACCCGGCAATGCCGTCTTCGCGCAGGATTGCTTCCGCGGCGTCGAGGATCGCCTCCTGGCTGGCCGGATTGCGCCTGGCGCCAATGGAGCGGCGGGCGCCATCTGGAGTGTCTTCGGTGTCGGATTGGGCTGGCTGGGTCATGGCGCCAATATGGCCGCTATCTCACCGGAAGAAAAGACTTGAACGAAACGGCTCGTTTCTATAATAACGAAACGCACCGTTTCGATTGGATATCCAAGATGAGTTTTCCCGCCCGCGCCCGCATGGCCCTCCTGATGACCCTCGCCATTTATCCGATCGTGGTCGTCTATGCCGCGCTCATCAGCCTCATCACACCGGGCTGGGAATTCTGGCAGCGCAGCTTCATCCTCGTACCCTTGATGGTGACGAGCATCGTCTTCTTCATCGTACCCTTCATCACCACCCGCTTCGCCGGCTTCATTGCCGGCCGTAAAACCGGTCGCACTTGAACCAAAGCTTTCGGTTGGCGCAAAAGCTCGACGTCTTGCGCCCGCCACACCTTTGAGGCACACCACAGCGGTCATTCTGCCCAACAAGGTCTTGTGCCATGGCTGCTCATCCGGTTTCGCCCCTCGCCCCCAAATCCTATCCGGACCTGCCTCCGATTGCGGGCGTGCGCTTTGCCACCGCTGAAGCCGGGATCAAGTACAAGAACCGCACCGACGTACTGCTGATGGCTTTTGACGAAGGCACGACCGTTGCCGGCGTGCTGACCCGGTCGCAGTGCTCATCAGCCGCTGTCGATCTCTGCCGCGAAAATCTCCTCGGTGGCATGGCCCGTGGCCTCGTGGTCAACTCGGGCAACTCCAATGCCTTCACCGGCATGAAAGGCCGCGAGAGCGTTCGCTACATCACCAAGGTTGCCGCCCAAGCGCTTGGCTGCTCGCCCTCGGAAGTCTTCATTGCCCAAACCGGCGTCATCGGCGAGCTGATCGATGCCTCAAAGTTCGACGGCGTGCTCGACGAGACCGCCACCCGCATGGCCGACCAGCCGTGGATCGAGCCTGCCAAGGCGATCATGACGACCGACACCTTCCCGAAATTGTCGGGCGCCGTGCTCGAGATCGACGGCGTCGAAGTCAAGATCAACGGCATCGCCAAGGGCTCGGGCATGATCGCGCCCGACATGGCCACCATGCTTTCCTTCGTTGTCACCGACATGCCGATCGCCGCCCCTGTGTTGCAGGCGCTGCTGGCCAAGCACAACCAGACGAGCTTCAATTCCATCACCGTCGACAGCGATACCTCGACCTCGGACACTCTGCTCGCCTTTGCCACCGGCAAGGCGCAGGTCGATCCGATCGACACGCTGGAAGACCCCCGCGCCGAAATTTTCGGTCAGGCCCTCTCCGACGTGCTGCTTGAACTCGCTATACACGTCGTCCGCGACGGCGAAGGCGCCACCAAACAGGTCTCCATCCATGTCGAAGGCGCTGTCTCGGACGAAAGCGCCTTCCGCATCGGCAAGGCCATCGCCGATAGCCCGCTGGTCAAGACCGCTATTGCCGGCGAAGACGCCAATTGGGGCCGCGTCGTCATGGCTGTCGGCAAGGCCGGCGAGCCCGCCGACCGCGACCTGCTCTCGATCCGTTTCGGCGATCTGACCGTTGCCCGCAACGGCGAACGCGCCACCGGCTACGACGAGGCAGCAACCAGCGCCTATATGAAGGGCGAAGAGCTGGAGCTGACCGTCAGCCTCGGCCTCGGCCAGGGCAAGGCCACGGTCTACACCTGCGACCTCACCCATGGCTACATCACCATCAACGGCGATTATCGCAGCTAAAATTCATCGATAGCCGCCGCCCCAGTCCCCTCGTCCCTCCGGGAGAGGGGCTGGGTTTGGGGGGATGTCTCAGAAAGCCGGAAGACACTATGTCCACCTCCCTTCCCGATATTGAAGCCATCGAGCGGGCCAGCCTTCAGGCCTGGCCCGGTATCGAAGAGAAGTGGGACGGCTCCTGGGTACGTCGCGCTGCCGGCGGCTACACCAAGCGCGCCAATTCCGTGCAGTGCCTCGACCCGGATGATTTTGAGGACGCCGATCTGCGTGTGATCTCGGCCTGCACCTGGATGATCATCCGCCAGGTCAAGCCGGTGTTCCGCATCACCCCGCTTGCGCCATACGAGCTCAATGCCACGCTTGACGAATCCGGCTGGCAGACGATTGGTGAAAGTCATGTCTACGCCATGGCGCTGGGCGATCACGAAGCCGATCCCCATGCCGAATTCTTGCCCCTGAGCGACCCAAAATTTCTCGGCGCCCAGCAGAAGCTGCAGGGATACGACGCCGCGACGCTGGAGGGGCTGAAAAACCTTACCGCTGCCATCAAGACCTCAGCCACGGGTGTTGTCCTCACCCGGGACGGCGAAGCCGTCGCCACCGCAATCATGGCCCTCGCCGACGGCATCGTTGTTGCCGGCAATGTGGTCACCGACACCACGCGCCGTCGCCAGGGACTGGGCAAGGCGATGATGAACTCAGGCCTTGCCTGGGCCAAGCGCGAAGGCGCCCAGTTCGCCGCGCTCAATGTCGAGGCCGGCAATACCGCCGCCCTCGGCCTCTATTCGGGCCTCGGCTACACTCACAAGTATGACTATCACTACCGCATTCCCGGAGCGCCCAAGTGAGTGAGATCGTGACCGACAAGCCAATCCTGCTCGTCGTTGCCTGTGCTCTTGTGGACGCTGATCGTCGCGTGCTGATTGCCCAGCGCCCGGAAGGCAAACACATGGCCGGCATGTGGGAGTTTCCGGGTGGCAAGATCGAGCCCGGTGAAACCCCGGAGGCAGCCCTCATCCGCGAACTGCGCGAAGAGCTGGGGATCGAGACCAAGGAAGCCTGTCTGGCGCCGGTTTCGTTTGCCAGCCACTCCTATGAGCACATGCACCTCTTGATGCCGCTCTACGCCTGCCGCCGCTGGCAGGGCATGCCCACCGCCAGCGAACACAAGGCCCTCAAATGGGTCCGCCCGCAGGCCCTGCGCGACTACCCCATGCCCCCCGCCGATGAGCCGCTCATCGCCGCCCTCTGCGACCTGCTCTGACCCAAGCGATCGTCTTTGCCTGGCTTGCCCGGGCAATCCAGCCTTCACTTCACTGAGCACCGAAGCCAAGCCACGTGGAGACGACGGCAGACCCTTCGTCTCCGGCCTTCAATCCCGACGGCAAGAGGGACTGCGCCCTCTCACCTCGCAAAACCCTAGTTCAGCGCCACAACCTTATACTTCTGCCCCGCGGCGACGGGATCGCCGGGGTAAAGGTTATTGAGGATATAGAAGAGGTCGCGTCCGCCGGGGATATTGGCCATCTGCCGGGCCAGGGTGTCCGCAGTGTCACCACTTTTGGCGGTGATGATGCGCGTCGTCAGCTTGCGGATCTGGTTGAGATCGCTTGCATCGGCGCGGCGGAAACTCTGGATCGTGGATTCGGCCCCCTGGGCAAAGCGCGCACTGTCGGCCTTAGCCGCAAAGATGAAGCGATAGACCGCCCCATCGAGACGCATTACCGCCACGCGGAAGAACCACTGGTCGGTCTGCGCCAGGCCCGACGCCATGTCGATGCCATTATAGTTGTGCGACTTGACGGTGTCGGCCTTGAGACCGGCAATCCAGCCGGATTTGAGATAATCCGTCAGTGCCATGCTCGGCTGCACGTCGGCACTGTCGAAGCGCACCGCCTCGCCATCCCCCGCCACGCCCACAACAGCGCTCTGCGCCGATTGCAGCGCATAGCCCTGCGGCACGGTGAAGGAGAATTTCGAGCGCGGGTGGATAAAGCGCTGGCCGACGATCGAGCCCTGGGCCGGACTGTCGCCAAAGGTCAGCCCCGAGATAGCGGCCAGATAGCCATCCCTGTCGGTCTCACCCAGCTGCGAAGCGCCGAACATCGAGCGCGCCGTATCCATGGCTTTGCTGATGCGGGCCGGCGTCGAGGGGTGGGATGAGAGGAAACCGTCCTCGCCGGCGCTGGTGCCGGCTGAAAAGGCTGCGAACCGGCTCATCACGCCGAGGAAGCGCGCTGCGGCCTGAGGATCATACCCAGCCTTGCCGGCAAACTTGATGCCTTCCTGGTCCGCCTCGAGCTCCTGGTTCTGCCCGAATGCTGCCAGCGACTGGCGCGTGCGGTTGGCCGTAGCATCGGTCGAGACGTCCCCACCGAAAATCCCGGTAATCACCCGATCAACGATCTGGGTGGTCCGCGTCTTGTCGGTGCGCGCCCGCGCATGACGCAGCGTCACGTGGGCGATCTCGTGGGCCAGAACCGCCGCCAGTTCGCTCGTATCCGAGGCGAGGGCAAGGATGCCGCGCGTCACATAGATATAGCCGCCCGGCAGCGCGAAGGCATTGACCTCGGATGTATCAAGGATCGTTACCTGGAACTGGGCATTGGGCTGGTTGGACGCAGCCAGCAGCCGGCCGACGATGCGCGCGACCATGATCTCGGCCTGGCGGTCGGAATAGACGCCGCCATAGGCCGCGATGATACGCGGATGCTCGCGGCGCCCGATGACGACATCATCGGGTTCCGTGCCGGCGGGCACGACAGCCGGCGCAGGCCGATCGCCCGTCTGGCTGACACTGATATTGGAGCCGGTCAGGGACGAGCAGGCCGAAAGGGCCAGGAGGGACCCGGCCAGGATACCGACGCGCAGAGACTTGTTTAGGGAAAGCGCCGTCATTGCGTCGCCAAGACCTCAATCTGTTCGGGATGCGTCACTTCGATGCGTGGACCGTCCCGGTCGTCCACCCATCCACGGATCCGCACGAGCGCCCCCTCAAGTGCTAATGGATCCAGCTTGTCTGCCGTAAACAGCCGCAACGCCGGTGCCTCGATGACGGCCGTACAATCCTCTTTCCAGAAGCGGCCAAAATTGAGGTAGACGCGGCTGCCTTGGCGGTCGGCGAGGAGAACCCGGCCTTCCACCAATTCGTAATGCCCTGCGCGGGTCAGCAGATCACCTGCTTTTTCCGCCGCCCGAACGCTGTAATAGGGATCAGCCCAAATGCCAAGCCGCGCGGCGCGCGCCCGCGCCTCCGCAGCCATCAGCATATCCAGGCATTTCCGATTGTCGGGAAAGGAATAAACCCGCGCCATGCCCTTCTCGACCATATGCAATTGCGCCCAGATTTCCTCCGACCCATCATCTACGAACATATGGGCGAGCACCCGCTCGTGCCGGTCGATCTCCTCACCGCCAAAGCCAAGGCGGACGGGCTTGTTGAGGGCGAGGTCCGCCAGCACTTTCTGAGCCTCAGGCGCCAGCGGCCAGATCTCGAAATCTTCGCGTCCCAATGGCAGTTTGGGCGCCTGGGTCCCGATCAACCGCACACGCTGGCCACTATCGAGTACCACCGTATCGCCATCAGTCACTTCGACAACGGTTCCACCGGGCCGCATATCGAGCACATCACAGGCCATTGCAGCCTGCGATGCAGCCGACACAAGGGCGAGGGCAGCAATGGAAACGACATCGGGTCTGCGCAATCGAATCTGCCCCTGGCAAGGTTTTGTTCACCATGCACCCAAATACGGCAAAAAATGATTACCAAGCCGATGGGTCGCTCGATCACAACCGTGAGAGCTTGCCAAGCGTTGCGGCCTTCTCCAAGCTTGCACAAATGGGAGCGCGCAATGGCTGACAAAGGCATAATTCGCACCGGAACCGCCGGTTGGGTTTTCGAACCCTGGCGCGGCAGCTTCTTTCCGGAGGGCCTCGTGCAGAAAAAAGAGCTGCACTATGCCAGCCGGCATCTCACCAGCATCGAGATCAACGCCACGTTCCGGGCCAACCAGAAGCCGGCGAGCTTTGTCAAATGGGCGGGCGAGACCCCTGACGGCTTCCAGTTCTCGATCAAGGGACCGCAACTCGTCACCCATATCAAGCGCCTCAAGGACTGCGCTCAGCCGCTGGCCAATTTTTTTGGCTCGGGCCCGCTTGCCCTCGGCAACCGCCTCGGTCCATTCATCTGGCAATTACCTCCCAATCTCCCGTTCGACCTGCCGCGACTCGAGAGCTTTCTCCCCCTCCTGCCGCAGGACATCGACGCCTATCTGCGGCTCGCGCATCAAGCCGATGGCGTCAAAGCCCCACCCTTTCTCGAGCCAAATGGCGTTACTCTTATCCGCCACGCCATCGAAATGCGCCATCCAAGCTTTGACGATCCCGCCGTCGATGCGCTTTTGCGCCAGCACAACATCGCCCGCGTCATTGCCGACACCCCCGACCATCCAAGCCGCGACCTGACCGCCGATTTTGCCTATTGCCGCCTGCAGGGCCCTGCCCGCCCCGACGCCGATGGCTACGCAGACGAGGACATTGCCGATCTGGCCAAAACCATGTCAGGCTGGCGAGATGCAGGCCGGGATTGCTACGCCTATTTCGTGCACGAAGACAAACTGCACGCCCCGGACAACGCCATGGCTCTGGCCAAGGCGCTGGACATCACCCCATTTGAGTGATCTCGAGAATGGGAGTTTCAGTAATACCGAGCGCGCATTGCGTGATCTCGAGCGCGCATTTGCGTGATCACGAGCATGTTCCTGTCTGGCTTTTGCCCACTGGCAAGGCTATGGGCGAAGCAGCGTCACACTGAGGCCGATCATGGCAGTTCTTTCCCGCCCACTTGATAAGCTCACATCAGCTCTGGCATTTCTGCTCGGACTGGCCACCATCCTGGGCGCGCTGGCGTCCCAATATTTTGGGGGCCTCTATCCCTGCGAGCTCTGCCTCGAGCAGCGCTGGGCCTATTATATCGGCCTGCCGATCCTTCTCGGCATTCTCGTTCTGTGGAACCGCCTGCCCCTGAAAATCTGGTTCGCGCTGATGGCCATCGTCACGGCGATCTTCGTCTGGGGCATCTATATGGGGAGCTACCACGCTGGCGTCGAATGGGGCTTCTGGCCTGGTCCAACCGCATGCACCGGTGTCGGCGAAAGTTTTAGCTTCGACCAGCTCAACAACATGACCCCGGTCATCGGCTGCGACGTCGTTCAATTCCGCTTCCTCGGCCTTTCGCTGGCCGGCTACAACGCGCTGATCTCGCTCGCCATCGTCGCCCTCCTCGCCTTCGCCATGCTCTTCCAGGCGCGCCGGAAGGGTTAGTCGACCAGCGCGTCAAGATCTCGTGCCGACGAGATGATCCGAACGATAAACACAACGTCCGACCCAACGGCATAGATGATCGAGTAGTTTCCATAGGGCCTGCGGCGCAGTCCGCGGGCCGCGTATCGCTTAAGACTTGGAAACCGCTCCGGATGATCCCCGAGCTCTTGGCACGCCAGCACCAGTTCATCGGCAAAACTGGTTGCCCGGAGCGGATTGTCCCGGGCTATATAGCGGACAATCTCCACCAGATCTTTCTGGGCGTCACGCGAGAAGCGCAAACGCATCACGACGCCTTTTTCTGCGCCAGCTCCGCGACCAGCAGTCTCAACTCGGCAAAAACCTCTTCCGCCGGGATCGTTCTGCCAGCATCAATATCATCGAGCCCAGCCTGGATCATCGCATCCATCTCGCGCAGCCTTGCCTCCCGCTCCTGCACCAACCGCACGCCCTCGCGCAAAACTTCGCTCTTGGAATTATAGCGCCCGTTCTCGACGAGGTCGGTCACGACCTTTTCGAGCACTTCGCCCAGATCTGCACTGATCGCCATGGCGCGTCTCCTGTCATTGGCCAAAGCCAATAATAGTTATTAACGACGACGCCAGCAAGCGGTCAGGGTTCGAGCTCGATGTCCCAATAAAGATAGTCGAGCCAGCTTTTGTGGAGGTGGTTGGGCGGAAAGGCCCGGCCATTGTTGTGCAGGTCATGAACCGTCGGTGCATAGGGCGTCTGGTGCGGGAACATTTTTATCTCCCGCGGCAGCCGGTTCGCTTTCCGAAGATTGCACGGGGCACAGGCCGCCACCACGTTCTCCCACGTCGTCAGCCCACCCTTGGAGCGCGGAATGACGTGATCGAAGGTCAGATCATCCCGCGACCCGCAATACTGGCACTGAAAGCGATCGCGCAGGAAAACATTGAACCGGGTGAAGGCCGGATGCCTTGCCGGGGTCACGTAATCCTTGAGCGCCACCACGCTCGGCAAGCGCATTTCAAAGCTGGGGGAATGCACCACGGTGTCGTAGAGCGAGACGATATTGACCCGTTCCAGACACACCGCCTTGATCGCGTCCTGCCACGACCATAACGAAAGTGGATAATAGCTGAGAGGCCGGAAATCGGCGTTCAGCACGAGAGCGGGACAGGCCTCAGGCGACACATGGATGGTCACGAGAGTCTCCCGAAACGGGAAGCGTGTAGGTCCATAGCTCGCTTATACTACGCCCTTTGTGTCAGGGCTGTGAAGCGGCTTTGTTAACTATTTCGCGGCTTGATCGACAAGGAATTGGGTCGCAAAACCAAGGCCATCGGGAGCAATGCCATGCCCGACACCACGGCTGACGTGATAGGCCACATCAACACCGGCAGCCTTCAGTTCTGCAGCTGCCTCGTCGCTGCGCGCAGGCTCCACCACGTCGTCCATGTCGCCATGCACGAGGCAGACCGGCGTGCCATTGGTGGCGCCGGCCGCAAACCCTTCGGGCGCCAGAAATGCCCCGGAAAAACCGACGACGCCCATCAGTCGCTGCGGCAGGGCCATGCCGACATGAAGCGCCATCATCGCGCCCTGGCTGAAACCGACCAGCACCGTCCGTTCGGGCGCGATTCCGGTCTGGGTCCAGAGTTCGTTGAGGAATTCCTCGAGGATCGGACGCGCCTTGAGAACGCCGGTCTGGCGGCTGGCCAGCCGATCATCGCCAAAATCGATAGCAAACCACTGAAACCCTGCTCCGATCATTCCGGCCGGCTCGGGTGCATGCGGCGAGACAAAGATCGCGCCCGGCAGCGCGTCCTGCCAATGGGGCGCGAGGCCGATCAGGTCATTGCCGTCGCTGCCATAGCCATGCAGCAGCACCACCGCACTATCGGGTGCCCGACCATTGGCCGGTGCCAGCATGGGGCCTGAGAGCTTGGTCACAGCAATATTCCTTCCCGGTCGCGCAGGGCGGCAAAATAGCGCCAGAACAACAGCGCCGCCGCAGATCGATGCGGCGCCCATTCGGCCGCCAGCGCGATCATCTCCTTGATCGTCGGACGCGCGTCAAGCCCGAGACCATGATGGGCCGCCTTGAGCAGCGCCAGATCCCCAGCTGGAAACACGTCCGGATGCCCGGCGCAAAAGAGGAGATAAACCTCTGCCGTCCACGGCCCAATCCCCTTCAGGGCGGTCAGCGCAGCGATTGCATCCTCGGCCGACAACGCATCGACATGGGCGAAGTCGAGCTCACCAGCCAGGACGGATTCCGCCACCCCACGCACGGTGACGAATTTTCCACGCGAGAAGCCGATCCCGCGGACCTCCTCTTCGCTCAGCGCCAGATAGCCCTCTGGGTCCGTGGCGCCGGGTAGCTTTTCGAATCGCCCCCAGATCGCCGCCGCGCTCTGCACGGAAAGCTGCTGCCCGCAGACCACTTTGGCGAGCCCTGCAAAACCGATGGGATTGACGCGCGGCGAGACGATTCCGACCTTGTCGCGCATCGGCATAAGGTGCGGCGCCCGGCCGACCAATGCGTCGAGGTGCCATGCGACGCCGTCTTCCGTGTCGATGCGCGGTGACGCAATAGGTGCTCCAATGCTAGGGGATGAAATCATGTCCAAAAAGCCGCTTCTCCGTTTCGCCCCCAGTCCCAATGGCCGCTTGCATCTCGGCCACGCCCTGTCTGCGCTTGTCACCTGGCGCGCCGCCGAACTCCTGGGTGGTACAGCGCATTTACGCATCGAGGACATCGACACCAACCGATGTAAACCCGAATTTACCGCCGCGATCTTCGAGGATCTTCATTGGTTGGGATTAAGCTGGCCCGAGCCGGTGATGCACCAGTCCGACCGGTTCGACATCTACATGGACGCAGCCAACCGCCTGCGCGCCATGGATCTACTTTATCCCTGCTTTTGCAGCCGAGCCGATATTGCCGCGCAGTCGAGTGAAAAAGATCCGGAAGGCGCGCCACTCTATCCAGGCACCTGTCGGCACCTCTCCAATGCCGAACGGATCGAACGGCTCGAGCGCGGTGACCCCGTCCAGTTTCGTCTCGATGTCGAAGCAGCAATGGCGCTGACCGGCCCGCTGTCTTTTTCAGTGATCGGGCCGACCATTCTGGACCGCCCGCAAATCCGCTATGCCCGCCCGCAGCGCTGGGGCGATGTGGTGCTGCAGCGCAAGGATACGCCCACGAGCTATCACTTGAGCGTCGTGGTGGATGACGCGGATCAGGGCGTCACCCACGTCACCCGCGGCCGCGACATGGAGGCCGCCACCGACATTCATGTGCTTCTGCAGATGCTGCTCGGCGTGCCCACGCCCTATTATCACTTCCACCGCCTGCTTCTCGACGACAGCGGCCAGAAGCTGAGCAAATCAAAAGACTCCCAAACCCTCGCCGATCTGCGCGCCCAGGGCGTGACGGCGCAAGACGTTCGGCGGCAGCTGGGGTTTTAGGACGCGTTCCACTGAAAGAAAAAGGCGCCGCTGAGCGGCGCCTTGAACTCAAACCCAATCAGGGACGCTGTCGAGCGCGATGAGCTCGTCAATGCTCTTGCGCGGGCGGATCGCATGCCAGCGGCCGCCGTCCACCAGCACTTCGGGGATCAGCGGCCGCGAATTATAGGTCGAGGCCATCACCGCCCCATAAGCGCCGGCGCTCATCACCGCGAGAAGGTCGCCTTCCTTGACACCAGCGATGGTGCGGCCCTTGGCGAGATAGTCGCCGGTTTCACAGACAGGTCCGACGATGTCGCCGGTAATCGGCGGCAGATTGGAAGGATTGACCGGCTGGATATCGTGGTGGGCTTCGTAGAGTGTCGGGCGGAGAAGATCATTCATCGCCGCGTCGACGATGATGAAATTTGCTTCGCCTTCCTTCACATATTCGACCTTGGTGACGAGGATGCCGGCATTGCCAACGAGCAGGCGGCCCGGCTCGATCACCAGCGAGCACCCGAGCTGCCCCACCTTATCGCGCACCACCGCCGCATAAGCGTTCGGATGGGGCGGTGCTGCCTCATCGACATTGTAGGGAATGCCGAGGCCGCCGCCGATATCGACGTGATGGATATCATGCCCATCGTCGCGCAGCGCCGTCACGAGCTCCGCCATCAGCCCAAAGGCATTGCCGAACGGCTCGAGATCGGTGATCTGGCTGCCGATATGCATGTCGACGCCCACCGCCACGATATTGGGCAGCTCGGCGATGCGCTTATAGACCTCGCGGGCGCGCTTGTAGGAAATGCCGAACTTGTTCTCGCTCTTGCCCGTCGAGATTTTCGCATGGGTGCGCGCATCGACGTCGGGATTGACGCGGACCGACACCTTGGCGGTCAGCCCCAGATCCGAAGCCACCATCGAAAGGCGTTCCAGTTCGGGCTCGCTCTCGACGTTAAAACACTTGATGCCAGCCTCGAGGCCCTGGCGCATTTCCGCGACGGTCTTGGCGACACCCGAGAACACGATCTTTTCGGCCGGAATGCCGGCGGCCAGCGCCCGCTGCAATTCACCGCCCGAAACCACGTCGGCACCACAGCCTTCAGCGGCCATCAGCTTGAGCACCGCCTGGTTGGAATTGGCCTTCATCGCATAGGCCATCACCATGTCGATGCCGGCAAAGGCCTCGCGCACCACGCGGACATGGCGGCGCAGTGTTGCTGCCGAATAGACGTAGAACGGCGTTCCGACCTTTTCGGCCAGTTCGTTGACATTGACGTCCTCGGCAAAAAGTACGCCGTCGCGATGGGTGAAATGATGGACCATCTTGCCCCTGATATTCCGGTCGAGGCGCTACCAGCAGGTGACGCCAGAATGTGAAATGAACTCATCGTTTCCGTAAGGGAAGTTCACGGAAAACAAAAGCGGCCTTATCGTCCGGCCTCATAGGCCGCCTCGATCCGCTCGGCCACCAGCTTCTGCAACCGCCACAAATGGGCATCATGAATGCCCAACTGTTCGAGATGCTCGACCGTGGCGTGGAGATATTCGGCCATTGAGCCACGCGTCCCCACCGCCCGCGCCAGCACGTCGGCAATCGCCTCCTCCGTCAGTCCGGAAACATAGCGGCCCGAATTGCGATCGATGCAGAAGGTCAGCGCCCGGATCGTCCGCTCGCCCGAGCGCACATTGACCATGCGTGGCGGAAAGGCCGAGGGCAGCCAGCCCATTTCACGCTCAAACAGTTTGATGAGGTTTTCGTCCCGCCGGTCTGGCGGCAGCCGGTAGAGCGCGCCCTTGCAGGAGCCGCCACGATCAAGCGCCAGCATCAGCCCAGGAGTGGTCTCGCTGCCCCGGTGCTGTCGGTTCCAGCCAAGACAAAAGGCGCGATGCCGGCCGTGCAGGGTGCCGGTGCGGATTTCGACATGTTCGCAGGCCGGCTTCCAGATCAGCGACCCATAGGCAAACACCCAGGTCTCGTCATGGGCTTCTTCGCCGAAAAGACTCGCGATGGTGGCCACATGATCTTCTGGCGCTGCCGCCCGCATGCCTTCCGGCGGCGCGGGCAGGCCTTCCAGCACTTCGTCAGGCTGGAGATAGGCGACATGCCGCGCCGTAAGGCGCATCTGCCGCAGCTGTCTCGTCGTAAACACACTCCTTCTTCCCAGCGCGGGAAGAAGGCCAAGCGTGGTCTATTCGTCTTTCTTATTCAACCCCGCCATCGCCATGGCTGTCATGCTTCCGGCCCTTGAGGGCGAGCGGCTCGTGGGTCTCGCCGGTAAGAAGGCTCTTCCAGCGCGCCGCCTGCACGACAACATTGGCCGGGGCAGTGCCGCCATAGGACTTTCGCGCCGCAACCGAAGCTTCGACAGTGAGCACCTTGTGGATGCGGCTGTCGATACGCTCGTCGATGGACTTGAAATCCTCGATGGTCAGACCCTCAAGGCCGCAATTCTTGGATTCCGCCAGCGCCACGACCTGCCCGGTGATGTGGTGCGCGTCGCGGAACGGAATGTTGAGCTCCTTCACCAGCCAGTCGGCCACGTCGGTGGCCGTCGAGAACCCGGCCGAAGCTGATGCATGCATCTTTTCGCGGTTGGGCTGCATGTCGGCGACCATGCCGGTCATCGCCGCCAGTGACAAGGAGAGCGCATCGAGCGCGTCGAAGGCCACTTCCTTGTCTTCCTGCATGTCCTTGGAATAGGCCAGCGGAAGGCCCTTCATCACCACAAGCAGGGAATTGAGCGAGCCCATGATGCGGCCGATCTTGGCACGCACCAGCTCGGCAGCGTCCGGATTGCGCTTCTGCGGCATGATGGACGAGCCGGTAGTGAACTTGTCCGAGAGCTTGATGAAGCTGAACTGGGCGCTCGACCAGATCACCATTTCCTCGGCAAAACGCGAGAGGTGCATGGCGCAGATCGCAGCAGCGGCCAGCGTCTCAAGAATAAAATCGCGATCGGAGACGGCATCGAGCGAATTGGCGGTCGGGCGATCAAAGCCCAGCGCCGCAGCGGTCATGTCACGATTGATCGGATAGGGCGTGCCGGCGAGCGCAGCCGAGCCCAGCGGGTTCTCGTTGAGGCGCTTTCGCGCGTCGACCAGACGGCCCGCGTCGCGGCCGAGCATTTCCACATAGGCCAGGAGATGATGGCCAAAGGTCACCGGCTGGGCGTTCTGGAGGTGGGTAAAACCAGGAAGGATAGTCTCGGCTTCTTCCTCGGCGCGTTTGACCAGACCAAGCTGCAGCGTCTCGATCTGCACGACGAGATGATCAATGGTATCGCGCACATAGAGGCGGAAATCGGTGGCAACCTGGTCATTGCGCGAACGCGCCGTATGCAGGCGCCCCGCGGCATCGCCGATCTTTTCGCGCAGCCGGCTTTCCACGTTCATGTGGATGTCTTCCAGAGCCCGCGAGAATGTGAACGTGCCGTTCTCGATTTCGGCGAGCACCTCGTCTAGACCGGCCAGAATGGCGTCGCGATCCTCTCGCGTCAAAATGCCCGTTGCTTCGAGCATTGTCGCATGGGCCTTTGATCCGGCAATATCCTGGCGGTAGAGGCGCTGATCGAATCCGATCGAAGCGTTGATCTCTTCCATGATGGCGTCGGGGCCGGTGGCGAAGCGTCCGCCCCACATCTTGTTGCTCATCGGATACCTTTCGGAGAAGTCCATGTCGAAGCCAACCACCACCCCACCAGCCGGTCGGAACAATATGCCGTACGTGCTGGGGTTGGGTCTGGCCGGAATGGGCGTAGCTATAGCGGCGTGGTTTTATCTCGGCAATGCCGCCTCGGCCAACTCCTGCCCCATCAATGTCGCAGCGGCACAGATTGTCGGTGCGGCCGCAGTCGGTGAACTGGCCGCGCTCAACGGCACCGGACAGGGCCGCGGCTATGCCGACATGGCTTTCAAGGACGAAACCGGCAAGGCCATGACCATGGCCGATTTCTCCGGCAAGTCCCTGCTGGTCAACTTCTGGGCCAGCTGGTGCGTCCCCTGCCGCGAGGAAATGCCGGCCCTGGACGAAATCGCCACCGACTATAATTCCGATAAATTCATGGTGGTGCCGATCAATCTCGACATCGGCGACAGCGGGCTCGAAAAGGCTCAGCAGTTTCTGGACGAGGGCCAGTTCAAGAACCTGCCCCTCTATGCCGACAACACCTTCGCCGCCTTTGATCGCCTCAAGCGCGAAGCCGTCGCTGTCGGGCTGCCGGCAACACTCCTGCTCGATCCGGAAGGTTGCGAACTCGCCGTCCTCCAGGGCCCGGCCGAATGGCACAGCAAGGACGGCCGCGCCGTCATCGACGCTCTTTTGGGCTTGCGCGGCTAGAACGCCCCCTCACCCTAACTCTCTCCCCAAGGGGCGAGGGAATTGGGCCGGTGGGTTTGCAGAGATTTCTCCCCGAACACAATCTAGTCCCCTCGCCCCTTTGGGAGAGGGCTAGGGTGAGGGGGGCTTAGGCTCCGGCCACCCGCAAAATCGCTCCGGTGGAGCCATTTCAGGACACAAGGCCATGAGCGCTATGCGCGAATGCTGCGCCCTCAGCCCACCGCTCCCAAAACCCAAAAAATCAGGCCGTCTTGTCCACATTCCCGCCCTGTCCGGGCGGCAGGACTGCCTGGGGCGGCTGCAGCAGCATGTCGAGCAGCTGCGTCTGCATGTCATGGGCTTTCTTGACCACGGCCAATTGCACGGAATGCTGCGTGGCGCTGGAGCGCGCAGCAATAAGGGTCGAAGCGAGATCGGCTTCCATAGGCTTTGGTCCCAAACGCAATACTGACGAACTGCCGCGACCCTAGCCGATGAGGGTAAATAAAGCCCTCCGCGACGCCTCCCGAGGACAGACTATTGCGCCGGGACACCCCGCAACAATTGTCTATCGCCCACCGAAAAGTTTGACACCGCGCCGTCGCAACAGCGGCGCCAGCGCAACCCCGGCGACAAAGCCGCCTACATGCGCCCACCACGCCACAGGCTCGCCGGATGCGAACAGGGCGTAGAACAGCTGGCTGGCCACCCAGAAACCGAGCATCAAGAAGGCCGGCACCGGCAGCGGGATCATCCAGACGATCTTTGCCAGCACGAACACCCTGACGTGGGGAAACAGGAGGATGTAGGCCCCCATCACCCCGGCCACGGCGCCGGAGGCCCCGATCAGCGGCCCATTGCCATCAAGATTGAAGAGGAGATGGGCGAGCGCGGCCAAGATGGCGCAGGCGAAGTAGAAGATCAGGAAACGAAAATGGCCGAGCGCATCCTCGATATTGTCCCCGAATACCCAGAGGAACAGCATGTTTGTAAGAAGATGCAGCCAGTCCGCATGGAGAAACGCATAGGTGACGAGGTTCGCCCAGTCGGGCAGCCAGGCGACCGGCTGCGGATAGAGATCGCGCACCACGATCGGGATCATGCCGAAATTGATCGTTGCCTGATCGAAGGCCGATGGCGGCAGCATGGCCTGGACGAGATAGACCAGCACCGTAACGGCGATCAGCCCGTAAGTGACATAGGGAAAATCGACATGGCGGTGCGGGTTGAAGTCATGCAGCGGCAAAAACATAGCGGCCCTTCCTGAAGCGGGCGGCCGACGACTGTTCAGCCTTTCCTGACGTCACCATAATTGCCCGGCACCCACAAGACGTCCTTTTCGCCATTGGAATTGGCGACGCGTCCCAGCACGAACAGAAGATCCGACAGTCGGTTGAGATAGCGCAGCGCTTCCGGGCTTGTCTCCGGCTCAATCTCGACCAGTGCAGACACCAGCCGCTCGGCCCGCCGCGTGACCGTGCGGGCAATATGCAGCGCCCCCGACAGCGGCGTGCCACCGGGCAAGATGAAGCTCGTCAGTGGCCTGAGGTCGGCGTTGAAATGGTCGATCTGCTTTTCAAGCCAGTCGGTCTGCACCGCCCGCACCCGCAGCGATGGGTATTCGGCGTCGGCATCATCTGCCCCGGGCGTCGCCAGATCTGAACCAACATCGAAGAGATCGTTCTGCACCCGCGACAGCACGTTGTCGACCTTGGGCATGGTGGTGCTCGTCAGCCGGGCATGGCCGATGAAGGCATTGGCTTCTTCCACCGTGCCATAGGCCTCGATGCGCAGATCGTGCTTGGTGCGTCGCGGTCCACGCACAAGCCCGGTCGTGCCGTCATCCCCGGTCCGCGTATAGATCTTGTTGATTTTGACCATGCTGCACCAGTGCCTTGGCGTCCGTGTTCCTGGTAGGCGGCTTAGCTGCCGCCGCCATTGCTGCCAAAAAAGAAGAGGGCCGCCATCAGCAGCACGAGGGCAACGCCCTGGCCCATGACACGCAGGCGCATCAGCTTCTGGCTGGTATTGCCTGGCCCACCCTTGACCATGTTCCATAGTCCCATGCCGAGCACGACGACCACGAAGATAAGGGCAAGGGCAATGGCGATGTTGAGAAATGTTTGCATAGCGCCTATCGGCTCCCCGGGGAGGATGAACTGTCCCTGATATAGTCGCCCAATCCCTCCGCGACAGCATCATAGATGACACGAATCCGGTGCGAGGTGAACAACTCCCTGTGCGTGGTCAGCCACAGCGGCAGGGCCGGCACCTTGATATCGATCGGCAGGGCGACGAGCCCCGGCGTGGCATTTGCCAGGTTTTGCTGGCCAAAACCGATACCAAGCCCGGCCTTCACCAGTTCCCAGAGATGGGTCTGGTCATCCGAGCGCAGCGGGAAATTGTCGCGGCTAATGGCATGCCCCAGTTTTCGCACATGGTCGATAATGGCGTCCGAGCGATCAAGCCCGATGAGTTCATGGGAGAGCAATTCGTCGAGCGTAGTCGGCCGGCCGCGGCGGGCGAGATAGCGTTCATGCGCTACCGGCACGATGGCGATATCGCCCAGATGCCGCGTCACAAGCTCGAGCTGCGTCGGACGGAACATGCGCAGCGCAATATCGGCCTCGCGCATCAGGAGATTCTCGGCCGAATCGGAGGGGACAATCTCGAGCGCTATGGCCGGATGACGCTCCCGCACCCGCGCCAGAATGGCGGGGAGCACATAGTTTGAAATGATGGTGCTGGCCGTGATCCGCACCGTGCCGCCCGCCTGGCTCTGCGCCCCCTGCGCCAGAATTGCGGCCTGGGCCAGCGAAGCCTGCGCCTGTTTGACCGGCTCATAAAGCCTGAGCGCATCCGTATTCGGCTTGAGCCCGCTCAATGTGCGTTCGAAGAGCGACAGACCAAGCTGGGCTTCCAGCATTTCCACATGTCGCCCGATTGTCGGCTGACTGATCCCCAGCGCCCGCCCGGCACCGGACAGCGACCCATGCTCGACCACCGCCGCAAATGTCCGCCACAGGCTCCAATCTGCTACGCCATTCATTTTTGAATATCTGACCTCGATATTCTGCCATTCGCCATGCGCCAGTGTATCGCCCATTTTGTTGCTCAGCAAACAGGGAGCGACACACCATGTCTCACGCAATCATCTGGCAGCGCATTGAGGGCGGGCTGGTCTTTCTTTCGGCCCTGACCCTCGTCTTTGACCATCTCGAGCCGGGCCTCGCCTGGTGGGCCATGCTGCTCGTCTTCTTTGGCCCCGACCTCGGATTTCTAGGCTATCTCCTGGGCGCAAGGATCGGTGCGCAGATCTACAATCTGCTCCACCTCTACGGCACGGGCGCCCTGATCCTGGCGATCGGCCTCGTCGCGGGCCTGCCTGGCCTGGCGGGCATCGGCGCGCTGCTTATGGCTCATGTCGGCTTTGACCGCATGCTCGGCTATGGGCTGAAATCGCCGGAGGGCTTTTCCTTCACCCATCTCGGCCGCATCGGCCGCGACAAAGACACGGCAATGACGGCCTAGCCTTCGATCCCCTTGCGGGCGAGCGGGACCACTTCCACCGGCCGCCCCTCAAGCGCATCGTCCACCTTGGCCAGGAGATCGGCCAGGGTGAACGGCTTTGTTATGACGTCATAGATCAGCGCATCGAGCCCATGGGCCCGCTCGCGCTGGTCGGCAAAGCCCGTCATCAGCACGATGGTGATATCGGGAAACGCCGCTCCGACATGCAGCGCCAGGGCAATACCGTCCATCACCGGCATCTTGATGTCCGACAGCAACAGATCGAAGCGCCCGTTTTCCGCATCGGCGGTTTCGGCGGCAAGGCCACCGTCTTCTTCGGCCACGACCTCATGACCCTTCATGGTCAGCGCAGTGACCACGAAGGCGCGGACCGAGGGATCGTCTTCGGCAACAAGAATGCGGGCCATGGGGTCTCCTGAAAAAACAGCGCGCAGGCAAGCGCCTGCAGAAAAATCGATCAAATGCGCCCCGCTCTAGGGCAGGGTTCAGCGCCCCAACGGGTGCGCCTGCGTGGGCTCCCTGTCCCCCGCACTCGGCGCCATACGGTCATTGGTAAAGCTCAGCCGCACCCGCACGGCTTCGCTGGGCGGCAGCGACAGCCTTGTATCGAACGTCGCCCGCTCCCCGACCATCAGGTCACGCACGCGCGGCGACACGATCCATTCGTAGACGGTGCGATCCTGCGCATCCAGCAGACTGACCAGCACGGGCGGCACTGTCACCGGCTCATCCATCAGCCCGACGATCTGGGCGGAAACGGCGAGCGCATCCTTGCCCTCGGTCACTGAGCGGGTGGATTGCAGCTCGGCAAGGTCCAGCCCCACCACATTCACCCCCAGCCCAACAGCCGAATAGACGCCCGCAAGGGATGGATACCGCTCGACGATCGGCACTCGTGCAAAATAGCCGAGCCCCACGATCCCCGCCAGCATCATCACGGCCGTGATCCGTGCCGTCCGGCGCATGCGCGCCATCGGCAGGCTCGAGAACATCGCCGTCTGCCGCCGCGAAAATGCCTGCTGGCGCTTGCGCAACTCGGCCGCGTCGGTGGTCTTCTTTGTCTTTTCCCGCTCGGGGGGCTTCTCGGCCGCGCGACGCGCCCGGCGTTCCTCGGCTTCGCGTTCGGCCGCGGCGCGCTGCTCTGCCTGCAGCACTTCATCGAGTGCGTCTTCGGCGATCTCGTCGAACAGCAAGTCTGATTCGGTGTCGAGGCTGGAAATCGGGGCAGGCGGTCTCTGCTGCCAGGATTGCTGGCAGCTGGCGCACTGCACCTTGCGGCCCGCCGAGCCGATGGCTTCGTAGGTCACCTGATATTTGGTCTGGCAATTTGGGCAGGTGATAATCATCGGAGCGGTGAAACGGGTCCCTTGAATTGGTCCCAACCCTATCCCCGCGCCGGTTAATACTCCTCAAACCGCACCCACCATCACAATTGTGCCGCTTTCCCCCGTCCAAAGCGGCGGGCCAATGCCACGATGGCGGCTCGGCGCTGCTATGATGAGCGCCACCTGATTCGCGCATGGCGCCAACACCACCGGACGAGCTGGGGAGCACACCTTCTTGATCGAATTTTCCGACGTGGGCCTGCGTTACGGCAATGGCCCGGAAATCCTGAGGGACCTGTCCTTTTCCATCGAGCCTGGCTCGTTCCATTTCCTGACCGGCCCGTCCGGCTCGGGCAAGACCAGCCTGCTGCGCCTGCTGCTGCTGTCGCTAAAACCCAGCCGCGGCAAGGTCACCATGTTCGGCGAGGATGTCGGCCAGCTCACCCACGACCAGCTTTTGCAGATGCGCCGTCACATCGGCATCGTCTTCCAGGAATTCCGCCTGCTCGACCATCTGACGACATTCGAAAACGTGGCCCTGCCCTTGCGCGTGCTCGGACAACCCGAGAGCGAATATCGGCCAAACGTCACCGAGCTGCTCGAATGGGTCGGTCTCGGCGAGCGCATGCACGCCCTGCCCACCGTCCTCTCCGGCGGTGAAAAGCAGCGCGCGGCGATCGCCCGTGCCGTCATCGCCCGCCCCAAAATCCTTCTCGCCGACGAGCCCACGGGCAATGTCGACCCCGATCTTTCGAGCCGGCTGGTCCATCTCTTTGCCGAGCTCAACCGCACCCTGGGCATGACCATCATCCTGGCGACCCACGAACTGCCCCTGCTCGATCGCTTCTCCTATCCGCGCATGGTGCTCAACAAGGGGGAGTTGACCATCCATGACTAAAACCCTGCTGTCGCGCCTGCCCGATCTTCTCCGCCTGCCCCACTGGCTGCCATTGCCGCGTCGCGGCGGCAGCGCGCCCATCGTGCCTGAGAAAAGCGTCGCCGGGCGCACCCTGCTCCTTCTCATCACCATCATGAGCTTCCTCTCGGCGGTGACGCTGGGCGGCGTGGTGCTGGTGCAGAAATCGGCCATCGCCTGGTCCGCCGACGTCGGTCGCGAACTGACGATCCAGATCCGGCCCGTCGAGGGCGAGGTGATGGACAGCAGCCTGCGCACCGCGGTCTCCCTGGCCCAGGCTACTCCCGGCGTCTCAGGCGCGCGCGCCCTCACCGTCGAGGAAAGTCAGGCCCTGCTGCAACCTTGGCTCGGCGCCGGTCTTGATCTGTCAGTTATCGCCATCCCCCGCCTTGTCGTGGTTCAGCTCGCCGATCCGGTCGATGCCGACATCGCCTCGCTCGAGCGCAATCTCGGCGCCATCAAGGGGGCAAGCCTTGATACCCACGCCGCCTGGCGGCAACAGCTCAACACCATGGCCGGCACCGTCGTCGTTTCAGGCCTCTTGGTGCTCGGGCTGATCGGCGTCGCCACCGTTCTCGCCATCGTCTTTGCCACCCGCGGGGCCATGGCCTCCAACCGGGAAATCGTCGACGTGCTCCACTTCATCGGGGCATCCAACAAATTCATTGCCGGCGAATTCCAGGGCCGGTTTCTCTCCATTGGCCTGCAGGGCGGGCTTTTGGGAGCGGTCCTCGCGGCGTTGTTCTTTGCCGCCATCGGTGCCGCCGCCGGCAGCGTCCTGCCCCATGAGGCGACCACTCAGATGGGCGTGCTCTTTGGCGATTTCGTGCTCGGCGGCGATGGCATGCTGTTCGTCGCGCTCGTCGTGCCCGTGATCGCCATACTTACCGCCGTGACCTCTCGCGTCACTGTCCGTCGTTATCTCAGCGAAGCATCCTGAGCGCCCTCTCCTCTCGCCAAGCCGAAAACTGGGCGCTATGAAGAGCGGCGCCCTGGAGGGCCCGGAGGATCTATGACCATCAAGACCGCCATCCAGGCGATACGAACTGCCGTCTTCTACTTTCTCTTCATCGGCCAGACGGCAATCATCGCCATCACTATCGGCATTATCGGTCTGATTGCCGGCCGCACCCGGTTCAGCTGGGCACTGGCGCGATACTGGTGCGCATCCAACCTCGTCTTCCTGCGCGGCATCGCCGGGCTCGGCACTGAGGTGGTCGGTACCGAGAATATTCCCGAGGGCGGCTGCATCATCGCCTCAAAGCACCAGTCTGACTGGGATGTGTTCGCGATCTTTCCGCACACGGTGCGCCCCGCCTATATCGTCAAGCAGGAGCTGATGAACATCCCGTTCTTCGGCTGGGCGGCCCGCTCGCTCGACTGCATCGCCGTCGACCGCAAGAAGGGCGCCGAGGCCATTCCCCTGATGATGGCCCAGGCGCACGACGCAATTGATCGCGGTTGCCGCATCGTCATTTTTCCCGAGGGCACCCGCAAGGCCCCGCTCGCCCCGGCCGACTATCGCCAGGGCATCGTCCGGCTCTATCGCGAGCTGAACGTCCCGGTCGTTCCCGTGGCGCTCAACTCTGGCCTCTTCTGGGGACGCAATTCAGCGGTGATCTGGCCCGGCAGCGCCAAGGCGCGCTTTCTCCCGCCGATCCAGCCCGGCCTTGCTCCCGACGTATTTCTTGCCCAATTGCGCGAGGCCATCGAGGCCAACACTGACGATTTAATGCTCGAAGCTGTGGAACAAGGCCTCGATCGCCCCGTTGATCCAGCCTTGGCAGAGCGCATTCAGGCGCTCAAGGACCGCAAGAACACTACATATTGACTAAAATTTTATCAGACACCATACATATAGGTGCGATACCCAGTATGTATTGACTGATTCGCCTTTATGTTCCACTTTTGTTCCGCTACCTGCGAAGGGGAACATTTCGATGCCCGATAGCGACGCCATTCTCGCCGACCGCGCCACAAGCTGGCAGGGCGTTTCTGGCCGCCTGTACGGCATCGTGCTGGAATGCGTCGACGGCTTCACGCTGCGCGAGAATCATCTCTACATCATCGCTGGCGCCAAATCGGTGCTCTGGGTCGGCTCAACGGCTGAACTGGTTGCAGATCCGCTGAGCCGGACGCGTTTCCGCCAGGCCCTCAGCGCGACCGAGAGCATCATCCGCCTCATGGCTCCCACCGAAGAAGCCGATCGGCTTTCGACCATTGTTGATCTCGAAGGTGGCGCGCCCGCGCCTACCACGACCGCCGCGGCGGCACCGAGCTCTTCGGCTCAGGCTGCCTGACCCGAAGCGGCCCGGTCCTCGAGACGGCTCACCAACTGGTCGAGCATTCGGTCGCGGATGCCCAATTGCCGCAAATGGTCGACCGTGTTGAGCACATAGTCGACATTGCGCCCTGAAATCCCCACCCCCGCCAGCACCATTTCGGCCTGCTGCTCCAGCGTCAGCCCACCGGCATATTGCTCGTGCCGCTCATCGACGAGGAACGCCAGCGCCGACACGCGCCGGCCGTCATCGAGCTGCACCGGACGCATCACGTCGCGATAGACCGAGGTCACCTGTTCGCGCTCCTCGAGATAGGCCCGCACCTCCGGCCAATCCTTCGGCGTCACCTCGAACACCATGCCCCGGCACGAGCCGCCACGGCTCAGCCCGAACACCAGCCCCGGGCGTTCCACCGTGCCGCGATGATGGTGGGAGATGATCGACAGCGAGCGATGCGCGCCGCGGAGCAGTCCCAATTGCGCGCTCTGATGCGCAAAGCCGGGATTCCAGATCAGCGATCCGTATCCAAACACCCAATGAGACTGGTTTTCGCCTGTATTCTGCATCACAAATCCATGCCAGCGGGCCTCTCGCCCAACATATGCCTGCCAGTTTGCGCCCGAAGGAATGCGTCAAGCAATCCGCTTTTGCCCCGCCGTCGGCGAAGATAGAAGAGAACGATGAAGAAGCGAATCATAATCCTGGGCTCTATCGTCCTCCTCGTGTGTCTCGCCTGGACGGCCGGCTGGTATTTCATCACCAGCCAGATCCGACAGCAGGTCGAGGCGCTGGCCTTCGCCGATGGCGAAACCGCCCCCCAGCTCACCTGCGCCACCCTCGGCATCGGCGGCTATCCGTTCAATATCGACATCAGTTGCACCGATACGGTCATTGTCTCGGGCGATGTTCTGGTCGAATTCCCCGAAGTGCGCGCCAGCGCCATCGTCTATCGGCCCACCCATTTGCTGGCCTCGGCCCGCGGTGCCGCCGAAATCTCGGATGCCTTCACCGGTCAGCGCTCCGCCGTGTCCTGGGATGGTCTCGAGGCCAGCCTGCGGCTCGACAACTGGCGCATTGCCCGCCTCTCCCTCATCGGCACCAATGTCAGCTGGAACGACCTGCTGTTCGGCGACGCCATGATTGCCCGCGCCAATAATGTCGAAATGCACCTGCTCGACATTCCCGAGCGCCATGACGCCACCCAGGGCCTTGCCGACCTCGCGCTCTTTGCCCGTGCCACGGGCCTTGATTACCCCGGCGCGGCCGTTACCGCCGCCGATATCGAGCTCGAAAGCGAGATCACCCGCCTGCCCGACGATCTGCGCGAGATCGACACCGCTGGCCTCATCCCGGCCTGGCAGCGCGCCGGCGGCAGGATCGATACCATCGCCCTGCGCTCCAAGGACGCAGGCTCGGACCTTGAAGCCACCGGCAATCTCGCCCTGGACGAGGCGGGCCTCCTCAATGGCCAGATCGACATCACCTCCCAGGGCGTGGCTGAACGCATCGGCGCCATGATCGAAGAGCCCCTGCGCACCCTCGTGCTCGGCGTCCCTGGCGCCGATGGCCGCCACCTCAATCAGGTCAATTTCCGAGCCGGCACCGTCTCTTCTGGCCTCGTGCCCCTCGGCGTCATCCCGCCATTGTTCTGATCCCCGGCTGGCCGCGTCGAGCGGCCGGCCACACCCGCCGGTCGCCTTCCCGGGCCTTTCGGCGGTCGCGGCGGGGAGGCCAGGCACCGCACGCCAGCGCCACATCGCACCAAAGTTCGAAAAATGCCGCGCTGACTCGTGTTGCCAAAGCCCGGCAAGTAATTTATAGACCGCGCCAATCCCCCATCAGAGACGAGCTCTCTGAGCCGTCTCGCGGCGGCAGAAAATATTTGAATTCGGAAGGACCGGACCATGGCAGTTCCAAAACGCAAGACCTCGCCGATGAAGCGCGGCTTCCGTCGCTCGGCTGACGCACTCGCGAACCCCACATATGTGGAAGACAAGGATTCGGGCGAACTGCGCCGTCCGCACCACGTCGATCTCAAGACCGGCATATATCGCGGCCGTCAGATTCTTGCCGTCAAGAAGTAAGCCCAAGGGCTTGCGGCGCTGATGCGCTCACTTTGAAGATTTCGCGGCCGATCCTTGCAAAAGGGTCGGCCGTTTCTTTTTCCTTTCCGCCACAAAAACCGGCAGCAGCTTTGGAGAGCCAGGCATGACCACGCGCGTTGAATCGGACACCATGGGCACCATCAATGTGCCGACCGACAAATATTACGGCGCGCAGACGGCCCGAAGCCTGATGAATTTCGACATCGGCGGGGAAAAGATGCCCACCGAGATCGTTCGCGCCTTCGGCATTCTCAAGAAGGCCGCCGCCCTGGCCAATACCAAGCTCGGCCTCATGGACGAAGCCACGCGCGACCTCATCGTCGCTGCCGCGGACGAAGTGATTTCCGGCAAGCTTGCCGATCATTTCCCGCTCGTGGTCTGGCAGACCGGCTCGGGCACCCAGTCGAACATGAACGTCAACGAGGTCATTTCCAACCGCGCCATTGAAATGGCCGGCGGCACCATGGGTTCGAAAAAGCCCGTGCACCCCAATGACCACGTCAACATGAGCCAGTCCTCCAACGACACCTACCCGACCGCCATGCACATCGCGGCCGTGGAAGCCGTGGAAAACTATCTCTATGAACGCGTCGCGCTGCTGCGCAACACACTGGCGGCCAAGTCCGAAGAGTTCATGGATGTGGTCAAGATCGGCCGCACCCATCTCCAGGACGCGACCCCGCTGACCCTCGGCCAGGAGATCTCCGGCTGGGTGGCCCAGATCGACTACGCCATGGCCGCCATCAAGGCCACCATGCCCCAGCTCAAGGAACTGGCGTTGGGCGGCACTGCCGTCGGCACCGGCCTCAATGCCCACCCCGACTATGCTGTGGCCGTCGCCAAGGAAATCGCCGAGCTCACGGGCCATGACTTCGTCACCGGCCCCAACAAGTTCGCCCTGCTCGCCGGCCACGACGCCTTTGTCGGCACCTCGGGCGCGCTCAAGCAACTCGCCGTCGCCTTCATGAAGATCGCCAATGACGTGCGCTGGCTCGCCTCCGGCCCGCGTTCGGGCCTGGGTGAAATCACCATTCCGGAAAACGAGCCCGGCTCCTCGATCATGCCCGGCAAGGTCAATCCGACCCAGTCCGAAGCCATGACCATGGTGGTCGCCCAGGTTATGGGCAATGACGCTGCCATCGGCTTTGCCGCCAGCCAGGGCAATTTCGAGCTCAACGTCTTCAAGCCCGTCATCGCCTACAACTTCCTGCAGTCCGTGCGCCTGCTCGCCGACGCCGCAAAGTCCTTCAACGACAATTGCGCCATCGGCATCGAGCCCGACCACAAGCGTATCAAGCAGCTGGTCGACCAGTCGCTGATGCTGGTCACCGCGCTCAACCGCAAGATCGGCTACGACAACGCCGCCAAGATCGCCAAGACCGCCCACAAGAACGGCTCGACCCTGCGCGAGACGGCAATCGAACTGGGCCTGCTCACCGGCGAAGAATTCGACGCCGAGGTCAAGCCTGAGCAGATGGTCGGCCCGCTCACCCTCAAGAAGTGATGTTTTGAGTTTTTGATTTCCCGGAGCGCGCCCTGAGCGCGCTCCGACTACCTGAAGGCAAGGCCCATCGCCAACGCGATAGGTCCCCAGCCACCAGCCTGGTCCCTCCCCCTAGCAGAGGGAGGCTAGGAGGGGGTACCCCCCCCAAAAAAAACCTACCTTACCCTCGACGCGCCGCCTCTATCGCCGCCACGTCGATCTTCTTCATGCTCATCATCGCCTCAAAGGCCCGCTGGGCCTCCGCGCCCCCGGCCGCCATGGCCTCGTTCAGAACGCGCGGCGTGATCTGCCAGGATATCCCCCATTTGTCCTTGCACCAGCCGCACATGCTCTCCTCCCCGCCATTGCCGACGATGGCGTTCCAGTAGCGGTCGGTTTCCGCCTGGTCCTCTGTCGTGACCTGCATGGAAAACGCCTCCGTGTGCTTGAAGGCCGGGCCGCCATTGAGCCCGATGCAGGGAATGCCCATCACCGTAAATTCGACGGTGAGCACTTCCCCTTGCTTGCCGGAGGGATTGTCGCTCGGCGCCCGGCTGACGGCCCCGACGGAAGTGTCGGGAAAGGTTTCGGCGTAAAAGCGCGCAGCTTCCTCGGCGCCCTTGTCATACCAGATACAGACGATGTTCTTTGCCATTTGCATGGGCCGTCTCCTCATCGCCCGGTCAGGACACGGCCGGGCGTTCCGTCCTCACGACGAAGCACTCGAACGCAGTTCGACACGCATCAGCGCGCGTCGGCCCCCGTCTCTGTCGCGCCCTCTTCATCCTCCAGCGTCTTCTTCTTGAGCGCCCCGATGACCGAGAGCGTGATCAACACCAGGACGCAGGCCATCGCGGCGAGCCCGATCTTGCCAATGCCGCAGGCCAGGCCGATGGCGCCCGCCATCCACATCCCGGCCCCGGTGGTCAGCCCCATCACCTTGCCACCCGACACCATGATCGAGCCGGCAGCCAGGAAGGCCACACCCGAGGTCACTGAACTGATGAGGCGCAGCGGGTCGGCAGAGTGCTCGCCCTCGATATCGGCCGAAAACTCGATGATCTCGAAGGCGAGCAGGGCAAACAGGCACGCTCCCATCGAAATCAGGATATGGGTGCGCAGGCCCGCGCTGCGGGAGTTCACCTCCCGCTCGAACCCGATCAGACCGCCCAGTACCACTGCCACAATCAAGCGCGCGGCCGCGACCAGCGGCGGCGTGGCTTCGAACGACGTCGCCACGTCGTTCCATATGTCCAGGAATGGGTTCATCTCTATCTCGCCCTGTTCACGACTGCATCGGTAACACCAGCGTGAAGGGGAAGTTCCCATTAACTCGGTTAGTGTTTTTGGCCGATTACGCCGATCCTGTGACGATCATGGAACGATCTGTGGCCTTCCGCGCCCATTCGCGCGACAATGGCGACAGTGATTTGACGAAGACGATTTCAGCCTGACTATTTTTAGAACCATGTCCGCCGAGCAGCCTCCAGACCAGCAAGACGTCGAACGCGCGCTCGGCCAGAAGGGGCTACGCCTGAGGTTTCCGCGTGCTCTGGAAGCGGCCTATCTGCGCACCTACCTCGATCAGCGCGCCCCCATGGTGCCGATCTGGGCGACCGTGGGCACGATGTTCTACTGCCTCGCCTATCTCGGCGATCAGACCATGATGGCCGCCAATGCCGAGCTGCTGTTCGTCCTGCGCTTCGGCATATTCCTGCCCTATGGCATCGCCGTCATCATCCTGATGCGCCTCTTTCCCAGCGCTTTGCTCTACGAGGGGCTGTCGGTTGGCGTCGGCCTGCTGGGTGCCATCCTGCCCATGGGCGTGCTGGCAGTTACCCAGAGCGACTATGCCTATGCCTATCAGACCGGCACAGTCAGCACGCTGTTGTTCATGGTCGTGCTGCTACGGCCGCGTTTCTACGCCGTGCTCACAGGCTGCATAGGCATTCTGGCCATTCAGCTCGTCACCACCGCACTCAATGGAAGTTTCGACGATGTCACCTATAGTGGCATAATCACCTTCTACGTCACCTTCACCGCCTTCCTCGTGCTGGCGGCGTTTGCCATGGAGCGCGCTGCCCGGCGCAATTTCCTGCAGCACCTGCAGAACGGCATGCTGGCGGCGCAGCTGCGCCACCAGAGTGAGCATGACGACCTCACCGGCCTCAACAACCGGCGCGCTCTGTCCCTCCGCCTCGACCAGTTGTGGACCCGACCCACCGGCGCTGGCCGCCTCGCGGCGATTATGCTCGATATCGATCACTTCAAGCTCTACAACGACACCCATGGTCACATCGCCGGCGACCAGTGCCTACGCCGCGTCAGCCAGATCGTGCGCGATGTCATTGGCACCAGCGGCGAAGCCTTCCGCTATGGCGGCGAGGAAATCCTGGTGTTGCTTCCCGATGCCTCCATTGCCCAGGTGGTCAGCCTCGCCGAAGACATTCGCCTCGCCATTCGCGATGCTGCCATACCGCATCGGCACAGCAGCGACCCCAGCGGGGTCATCACTGCCAGTCTGGGCGCTGCCGAGATAGACACTCGCACCGCTCCTGCATCGACGCTGCTGTCCGTCGCCGACGACGCCCTCTATCAGGCCAAGCGCCTCGGCCGAAACCGCGTGTTTCCGCCCCAGCCCTCTCGCGAAAACGCCGATATCACCGCCTCCCTGCCCGCCTGAGAAATCGCGGCATATCGGCCGAAGCACTGAGGGCCGCAAGCGCCGCACCAGGCCCGCCAGCCCTCTCGACCTGCCCTGACCTAGTCTGTCATCATCGGACACGGCACGCCGCGTCGGGCGGCCGACGATGCAAAGGGGCTTGCACAGTGAAACCTGCCAAGATTGCTTATTGGGTCAGCACGACCCTCCTCTGCCTGATCTACGCTTCGGGCGCAGTCATGTATCTCTTCCAGCGGCCCACGATCGAAGAGGGGTTTGCCGCCTTCGGCTATCCGGCCTATCTGGTCTCGCTGCTGATTGTCGCAAAAATTGCCGCGCCGCTCGCCATCCTGAGCCGTGTCTCGGTGGGCCTCAGCGACCTGGCCTACGCCGGTATCCTCTTCCACCTGCTGCTCGCTGCATCCGCCCATATCAACGTTGGCGATGGCGGCTATTTCCCCGCCCTCTTGGGCCTCGTGCTCGCCGCGGTTTCGTTTCTCACCCAGAACGCCGCCCGCAGGAAACCCTCACCCAATGTGCCGCGCGCGCTCTCGTTCTCTCCGGAAGGCTGACTTACTTTCGCACAGGAGGAGAATGTCACGGGCGGCGCAAACCGCCCGAGGCTCCCCTTCCGCCCGCCAAGTTCCTCTGGCAAGGTGCGTCTCCTATCGGAGAGCCTTCCCATGACTGAGACCGTCATCCTGCCCAGCCGCCCAGCAACCCGCCGCAGCAGCAATTTTGTTGTGCCGCTGCTGGTCATCCCTCTGGTGCTCTACAACCTGATTGTCTTCCTGTTCTTCGGCGGCAATCCGGCCAACTGGATTTTTGGTCTCTTCTCCCTGCCCATGCCCTCGGGCATGCCATGGGCGATTACGGCAGGCGACCTGCTGCTCGTTCTCGGCATCGTACTGCTGTTCTTTGAAGTGCTGAAGTCGACCGGAACGGCGCGCAACTCCATCATCGAGCACATGCTCTCAATGGTGGTTTTTGTCGTCTTCCTCGTGGAGTTCCTGCTCGTCGGTGCCGCCTCGAGCTCGGTGTTCTTCCTGCTCATGGTGATGAGCCTGATCGATGTGGTCGCCGGTTTCACCGTCTCGATCACCAGCGCCAGCCGCGACGTTTCGATGAACTGAGCGCAGCAGGCAGAAAAAAGGCGCGGTTCCCGAACCGCGCCTGCCTCAGGCCATGACCATCTTTCGAAAACCCTGCGGCATGCGCCGCTGGGTGATTCGCCCGCCCTGGGCATAGGCGCCCAACGCCCGATCAAGACTCGCCGTGCGCCGCTCGCGCTGCGGCGGCAGGCGATCCCGCTCAGCCAGCAACTGGCTCACAAATGCGGCACTCGGCGCCGAACGCGCGAGCGACGGCCGCTCCAGCGTGATGGTGAGCGGCACGGGCATTCCTGGACGATCTGTTTCGTAGTCGGGCATTCTGGGCTCGCCTGTCCTGTTTTGGCTCGACCGTCCCGCTTTGGAACATTCGAGCCATCCCTTTGCCCCATAAGGAGCAAGGCGCGTGCCAGATGTTAACAGTCTGTTAACGAATTGCGACCCAAAAGTTACAGCTCCGGCACCCTGCAAGGCCCAATGCGGACCTTGCAATTTTGGTTGCCTGCAATTTTATTGATTCGCCTTGGGCCTCAGAAGTTGTCCTTGCCCTTTCGGATAGCGCCAAACACCTCGCCCGCATCTTTTCCTTCGAGCCCATAGACCTTTGCCAGCTCCGGCGCATCGGCCCGCAGGAACGGGTTGGCCTTCTTGTCCTCGCCAAGGTTGAACGGAATGGTCGGCTTTCCGTCAGCGCGCAGGGCCATCACCTCGGCCGCACGCACCTTCAGCGCTTCATTGTCCGGGTCGATGCTCAGAGCAAATTTCGCATTGGATTCAGTGTATTCGTGCCCGCAATAGACCAGAGTATCGTCCGGAAGCTCCCGCAGGCGACGCACGCCTTCCCACATCGGACCCGGCGTCCCCTCGAACATGCGTCCCACGCCCAGCGAGAACAGCGCATCGGCCGAGAAAAGGTGCTTTCCATCGGCTTCGTGGAAGACGATATGGCCCAGCGTATGGCCCGGCGCCGCCATCACGGCAAAATTCGTCTCGCCCAGCTCGACGACATCGCCATCACCCACCAGCTCATCGAGCCCTTCAATTTTATCGGCCTCGTCACGCGGCCCGACGACCCGGGCACCAAACGCCGCCTTCAATTCGGCAATCGCTTCAACATGATCGATATGGTGGTGAGTGATCAGGATATCGGTGAGCGTCCAACCCCGGCGCTGCAGGGCGTTGCGGATAGCTGCTGCCTCGGGTGCGTCGATCGCGGCGGTCCGGCCGCTGGCCTCGTCATGCACCAGATACCCATAATTATCGCTGCGGGCGGGAAACACATCCACGATCGATGCCATAACGAAAACTCCTGTCTTTCTAACTTGTTCGGCGAATTGGCCCGAAGCTAGGCAACGGCCTCGCCGATGACAACCACCCATTGGACAAGCCCGCCAGGCTTTGGCTAGATTGCTGCCATGACCAGCGATGTCTCGCGCCTGATTGCATTTTACCGATCACCCCTGGGCCGGATCTCCCGGACACTCGTGCGCGAGAACGTCATCGCTCTGGCCGGCGATCTCGGCGGAAAACGCGTCATGGGCCTTGGTTTTGCAACGCCATATATGCGCTTTGCGCTCGAGCGGGCAGAACGCGTGCTGGCCTTCATGCCGGCGCGTCAGGGCGCCTCGGCCTGGCCGCGCGAAGGCCCCTCGCACACCGTGCTCTGCGATCCGCTGGAAATGCCGCTGACCGATTCGGCGGTGGATCTGACCATCGCCGTCCACGCCCTCGAGCACGTCGCCGACGCCGAAGAGCTGATGCGTGAGCTCTGGCGCATCACCGCGCCCAATGGTCATCTGCTGCTTGTCGTGCCCCGTCGGCGGGGCATCTGGGCCCAGCGGGACGACAATCCCTTCGGCCAGGGCAATCCCTATTCCGCGGGACAGCTCGAAAAGCTCCTCCGCGATCACAGTTTCGTGCCTGAAGCCTGGCGGGACGCTCTCTTCGTGCCGCCCGTGCGGATGTCTCTGGTCCTGCGCTCGACGCGTCTCTTCGAACGAATGGGTCGTTTGTTCGGCCCGGCGATGAGCGGCGTCATCTGTGTACGGGCCCGCAAGGAGGCCTTCCCCGCTATCCCGCGCCGAAAAAGAGCGGAGCGGTTTGTGCGGCTGCCAGGACTGGCGACTGCACCGGCCCACCGGACGGGATTAGCTCCCGTCGACAGCCCCCTGCCGCACCGATGACCGGGCATTGTCGATCATGGTCGTGAGCGTATGGTGCAGCTCATTGACCTGCTGGTCACTCAGGCCAGCGTAGAAGACATCGTATAATTTTGCCGCAGCGTCGGGGATAACGTCTTGCAGGGGCGCGATTTCGTTGCGCGCATAGACGCGGCGGAGCCGGCTGTCATCGGGATCATCCCGCCGTTCGATCCAGCCTTTTTCTTCGAGGCGATCGAACATTTTGCCCGCCGCGGCGCGCCCCATCTGCATGATCTCCGCCATCTGGCTCTGCGACGCGCCGGAGTTTTGGCTGATATGCATTATCGCGGTCCATTGCGCTCGGGTAATCCCGTGCTCCGCCACAAGCTGATCGAAATGACTGCTGATCAGTCGCGACACTTCGTGGACGCGATAAAGCGCGTCCGCGCGCACATTCAGCCTCTGCTCGTGCGCATCGGTCTGGGAGGGATTTGCCACTGTCGTCACCTCGCGTTTGTCCCTTCCGTTACACCAATTTTACCCTGCTCCTCAACAGATGGATCAAAGCAAGGTTCCGACACATTCGTATCCTTGCATACAAACCTCGGGTCCGGTATTTACCCGCCCGACTACAACAACGCATGCAGGGAGACTGCTTTGTCGACTAACGAAAAGAGCCGCGTATCTCGTCGCGCATTTATGGCCGCCGCAGGTATGGGCGCCGCCTCCACTGCACTCGGTGCAGTCACGGTTACTGCTGCCAATGCGCAGGAAAACCAGTGGGATGAAGAATTCGACGTCGTTGTCGCCGGTTCCGGTGGCGCGTCCCTGGCCGCGGCCATCGGCGCCCTGCACGGCGGCGCGAGCGTCGTTATCCTGGAAAAGGCAGCTTTCATCGGCGGCACCACCGGCAAGTCCGGCGGCGGCTCCTGGGTGCCGAACAACAAGTGGATGGCCGAATTCGGCCAGACCGACGACAAGGACACCTTCCTGCGCTATGTCGCCAGGGTGTCCTTCCCCGAGCTCTACAATGACAAGAGCCCGACCTTCGGCATGACCGACCATCACTGGGCCCAGCTCAACGCCTTCTGGGAAAACGCCGCACCGGTGTTTGAGAAGCTCGACGAAGTTGGCGCCCTTCCCGCCAAGGTCTTCACCTCCTGGGACGGCAAGCCTGCTCCCGACTACCATGGCCAGATTGCTGAAAACGGTCAGATCCTGGGCCGTCAGCTGGCAGTCAATGTCGATGGCAAGAACGGCAGCGGTGCCGACATGGTCGACTTCATGTCGATCTACGCCGAAGACAATGGCGCGGAAATCCGCACCGAGAACCGTGTGGTCAAAATTGTCCGCAACGAAGAAGGCCGCGTCATCGGCGTGCACGTCGAGACCCCAGAAGGTCTCAAGCGTATCGGCGGCACCAAGGGCGTGATCTTCGGTACCGGCGGCTTCACCCACAACCAGCATATGCGCACCCAGTTCCTGCGCACGCCGGTCCTCGGTGGTTGCGCCGTTCCGACCAACGAAGGCGACCTGATCAACATGTCCGCCGAACTCGGCGTGAAGCTGGGCAACCTCAACGAAGCCTGGAACCAGCAGGTCATTCTGGAACAGGTTCTCGAGTTCTCGAGCGTTCCGAGCGGCGTGTTCTTCCTTGGTGGGGACAGCTCGATTGCCGTCAACAAGTTCGGCAAGCGCATGTACGACGAAAAGTACGTCTACCCGGAGCGCACCCGTTCGCACCAGGTGTACGACCAGTGGACCGGTGACTACCCGAACCTCTACCAGATCTTCATCTTCGACGAAGGTGCCCGTGAGTTCGGCGGTTACGAGATCCCCAAGGTCGGCGCCGACCTGCCAAAGCACGTGATCAAGGGCGATACGCTCGAAGAACTGGCCGCCAATATCCAGGCCCGTTTCGACAGCCTGTCCGAGCGCATCGGTACCTACAAGCTGGACGAGAACTTCCTGCCGAACCTGCAGGAAACCATCACCCGCTACAACGGCTTCGCCGAAACCGGTGTTGATACGGACTTCCGTCGCGGCCAGGCGCCGATCGATGGCTACTTCCACTACATCACCGTCGATAAGGGCAACAAGAACCCCTACATCGGCGCGATCTCGGAAACCGGTCCGTACTACGCGATCCTTCTCGGTGCCGGCACGCTCGACACCAAGGGTGGACCGATGTTCGACACCAATGGTCAGGTTCTCGACGTCAAGGACAGCCCGATCCCCGGCTTCTACGTCGCTGGCAACGCCTCGGCCTCGCCTTCGGGCAAGAGCTACCTCGGCGGTGGCGGCACACTGGGTCTCGGCATCACCTTCGGCTATCTCGCCGGCCAGCACGCCGCTTCCCAGGCCTAAGGCCTGACAAACCCACACTGCAGCGGCTGCGCCCAAAGCGCAGCCGTTCACAGATTTAGGAGTTCCCCATGAAGTCCCTCCGCACTGCCGCAACGGCAATCATCTTCGCTCTCGGCAGCTCCGCAGCGATGGCCAATGCGTGCCTCGACACCTACACCGCCACTGTTGAGCCGATCGTCGCCCGCAAGTGCGCCGCCTGCCACAACGACGCCTCTCCCGGCTCAGGCGTGTCCTTCCAGAAGGGCAGCGGCTACGATTATCTGGTCAATGTCGCCAGCGAAGAACTGCCGGAAATGCCCCGCGTGACCCCGGGTGACTCCAAGCTCAGCTATCTGGCGCACAAGATCCTCAACACCCACGAAGACGTTGGCGGCGTTGGCACCAAGATGCCTCCGAGCGGCAGCCTGCGTGACAAGGAAGTCGAAGCCATTATCAGCTGGATCGACGGCTGCCCGGTGGAAGAGTGACAAGCAACAGCTTCCTTCTGACCCAGCGCAGCGGGCCCGAAGATGCAATGCCCTGGCTGGTCCTTCATGACCGCTGGGGCATGCTCGAGGATGCCATGACGCTCGCCGAGGTCCTTGGCCCGGATGCTCTGACCATTGGCGTGCGTGCGCCACGCGTTCAGAACCAGGGTGGCACAGGCCAGACCAAGGGCTACTTCTGGACCGTCGGGCCGGTTGACGCCCCCGAATTGTCCACGCTCGGCGATGGCCTCTATCAGCTCGAACTCCTGCTCGAAGAAAACCTTGTCCGCTATGGCAGGACCCATCTGGGTCTCCTGGGCAAGGGTCAGGGCGGCGTTATTGCGCTTCTGCTGGCCGCCTATTTTCCGGACAAGGTCAAGCGTGCGGTCATCATTGATGCCACGCTGCCCAAGAACCTTGCGATCATGCCGTTCGAGCCGTCCCTGGCCGGTGTCGAAATTGTTCTGGTCGGGGACCAGACCGAAGAAGACATCGCGGCGCTCACCGCTCTGGGCGCGATAGTCTCGCGCGCTTCCGAGGCGGAACTCCCGTCACTGGCGAACTGATAGTCTTCGCCGTGCTTACTCAAGCCCGTGGCCATGGCAAATGGCCGCGGGCTTTTTGTCTGCCCTCACAGGCGGAGGATGAGAGAGCCTTTGCCTTTGGGGCCCTCTTTGCATATGGTCCGCGCGGCTTTCTCCTGCCTGCGCGAACCGATCATGTCCCATAAAAACTACCCTCAGCCGCAGCCCGGCATTCTCGACATCGCTCCCTATGTTCCGGGGAAATCGGCAGCGCCTGGCACCAAGGCGGTCAAGCTCTCGTCCAATGAGAGCCCGCTGGGCGCCAGCCCCAAGGCGATCGAAGCCTATTCCGGCGTCGGCGCAAATCTCGAGATCTATCCGGACGGTGGCTCCCGCCTCCTGCGCGAAGCGCTGGGCGAGGTGCATGGTCTTGATCCTGCGGCCATTGTCTGCGGCAATGGCTCGGACGATCTGCTGCACCTGCTGGCCCAGTGCTATCTGGGAGAAGGCGATGAAGCGGTGATGAACCGCTATGGCTTTTCGGTTTATCCAATTGTGACACGCGCTGCCGGCGCCACGATCGTGATGGCCGAGGAGAATGATTATACCGCCGATGTCGACGCCCTGCTGGCGGCGGTCACGCCGCGCACCAAGATTGTCTGGCTGGCCAATCCCAACAATCCCACCGGCACCTATATTTCAGACAGCGAAGTGCGCCGCCTTCATGCCGGCCTGCGCCCCGATATCCTGCTGGTCGTCGACAACGCCTACGCCGAATATGTAACGGCTGCCGATTTCAGCATCGGCGCCGAACTCGTGACCTCCGCCAAAAACGTGGTCATGGTCCGCACCTTCTCCAAAGTGGGCCTCGCTGCACTGCGCATTGGCTGGCTCCACGGTCCCGACCACGTCATCGACGCCCTCAACCGCATCCGTGGCCCGTTCAACGTCAATCTGCCGGCCCAGCAGGCCGGTGCTGCCGCGGCCCGCGACAGTGAGTTCAACAGCAAGCTGCGCGAGCACAATGCCCGCTGGCGCGATTTCCTCGTTGCCGAGCTCACGTCCAACCAGATGCGTGTCGTGCCCAGCCAGGCCAACTTCGTCATGGTGCTGTTCGAGACCGAGGCCATGGCCGCCAAGGCGTTCTCGACACTGATGGGGGAGGGCTACATTGCCCGCGAAATCGGCCAGTCCTATGCTATCCCGACGGGCCTGCGCATCTCCATCGGCACCGAGGCAGACATGCGGGCGGTGGCGGCAATCCTCAAGACCATGGTGACCGGCTGATGAGTGCCCATTTTCGCAAGCTCGCCCTCGTTGGCATCGGCCTGATCGGTTCCTCGATCGCGCTGGCTGCTCGCCGGCAGGGGCTGGTCGATACCATCGCAATCGCCACGCGCCGCCAGGAAACGCTCGACGAAGCGCGCGAACTCGGCCTTGGTGACATCTATACGCTCGACGCTGCCGAAGCCGTGCGCGGCGCCGATCTCGTCATCCTCTGCGCGCCGGTGGGCGCCTATGACGGGCTGGCCAAGGCAATTGGTCCTGCGCTCGAACGCGGTGCCATCCTGTCAGATGTGGGCTCGGTCAAGGAGCATGTGGTCAAGGTCGTCGGCCCCCATGTTCCGGGCAATGTCCATTTCATCCCCGGCCACCCTATTGCCGGCACTGAACATTCCGGCCCCTCTGCCGGGTTTCCGGAACTTTTCGCAGGCCGCTGGTGCGTCCTCACGCCGGGCGCGGAAGTCCCCTCGGAAGCGACCGAGAAACTCGTCTCATTCTGGAAAGCCATGGGGTCCATGGTCGAATGCATGGAAGCAGGCCATCACGACATGGTCCTCGCCATCACCAGCCATATTCCTCACCTCGTTGCCTACAATATCGTGGGCACGGTGGCTGACCTCGAGACGGCGACCCAGTCGGAAGTCATCAAGTTCTCGGCGTCCGGGTTCCGCGATTTCACCCGTATTGCGGCTTCTGACCCGGTGATGTGGCGCGACATTTTTCTAACGAACCGCGATGCGGTGCTGGAAATGCTTGGCCGCTTCCTCGAAGATCTCTCCATGCTGCAGCGGGCCGTCCGTGTCGGCGATGGCCCCGCGCTCGAAGACCTCTTCACCCGCACCCGCGCGATCCGCCGCTCGATCATCAACGCCGGACAGGAGACGGCGGCGCCCGACTTCGGCCGCCCGCATGAGCAGCCCCCTGCCCCAGAAACCAAACTGATCCGCGAACACGGCGGCGGCGACGACGCTTAAAGCGACAGCCGTCCGTTTTCCCCGACGCAGGCCGCGCGCTCGCCATATTGGCGGGCCCGCTCTTCCACGATCCCTGCCAGCCGACTGAGGCCGCTGTTCGGCCGCGCCGGATTGCGCAGCAGAGGATTGGGCAGCGTCACCGCCAGAAGCCCTGCCGTGCGCCAATCGAGATTTTGCGGTTCACGCCCGAACGCCCGCTGCGCGCCGGCCTCGATGCCAAACTCGCCGGCAGGACCCCATTCGGCAATATTGAGATAGATCTCCATGATCCGCTTTTTTGGCATGACGAGGTCGATGTAGACCGCCAGCGGAATCTCCAGCAGCTTTCGGAAATGACTGGGATGGTTGGTGAGGAAGAGATTTCGCGCCACCTGCATGGTGATTGTCGAGGCTCCGCGCGCAGGCCGACCGGCTAGCACATTGTCCACTTCGTCCCGCAGCGCCCCCAGATCCACCCCGAGATGCCGGCAGAACTGACCGTCTTCTGAGAGGATGATGGATGCCTTGAGGCGATCCGAGACTTCATCAATGTCGCGCCACTGGCGCACCACCGGACGACCGGTGACATAACGCTCGAGCATCGGCACCGAGACCGGATCGACAAGGAGATAGACCGGCGTCAGTACCAGAGGGATGGCCACCAGCACGGCGATCATCCCGCTCAAGATGCGGATCGCCCGCCATATTCCCCGCTTGCGTCCTCGTGCCATGCAATTCTGATAGCGGCAGAAGCGCCATCGGCCAAGTGCACCCTTGTCGCCCCCGTGCCAATTGGCTAGCAACAAGCCATGTATGATTTTGCCGCTGACAGTGCTGATTGTGCTCGCGCCGTGGAAGCCGGGCTTTCCGAACTCCTGAGCGGACCCGGCTTGTCCGGCCCGGGGCCCGTCGCCGAGCGCCTGGTGGCCGCCATGCGCCACGGCAGCCTCGAGGGTGGCAAGCGGCTGCGCCCGCTGCTCGTCCGCCAGGCGGCTGCCATTCTCTCGGTGCCGCGTGACGCAGCGTTGCGCGCCGGGCTCGCCATCGAGATGGTCCATTGCTATTCGCTGATCCATGACGATCTGCCGGCTATGGACGACGACGACATCCGCCGCGGCCGCCCGACCGTTCACAAGGCGTATGACGACGCCACGGCCATTCTTGCTGGCGACGCTCTCCTGACCCAGGCCTTCGCCACTCTCGCCGACCCAGCTACCCACCCGGATCCGGCTGTGCGCATCGCGCTGGTCGCCGAGCTCGCGTCAGGGAGCGGTGCAGGCGGCATGGTCGGTGGCCAGATGCGCGACATCGAGGGCGAACAGGGCGGGTTCTCCGAAGGCGACATCGCCGTCATGCAATCGATGAAGACCGGCGCCCTCATCCGCGCGAGCGTCCGCATGGGTGCCATCCTCGGCGGCGTCGAGCCGCGGCCTCTGTCCGCCCTCACCGCCTATGCCGAGGCCGCCGGGCGCGCCTTCCAGCTGGCAGACGACATTCTCGACGTTACCGCCACCGCAGAAACCATGGGCAAGGCCACCGGCAAGGACGAAGGCAAGGGCAAGCAGACCCTAGTCGCTCAACTCGGCGTCGACGGCGCGCGCCAGCGTCTCGATGCCATCATCAACGAGGCCCTGGGTTACCTCCGCACCTTTGGTCCCAGGGCCGATGGCCTGCGCGCCACCGCCCGCTATTTCGGCACCAGGGAAAAATGAACAAGGCCCGACTGATCAGCATCAATGTCGGGCAGGCCCGGCCGATCCCAGGCCTCAAGGCCAAGACCGGGATCTACAAGGAGCCGGTCACCGGCCCGGTGCCGATCTCGGATCAGGGTATTGTCGGGGACGCCATTCTCGACCGCCGACACCATGGCGGTTCGGACCAGGCAATCTATATCTATTTCCAGGACGATTATGATTTCTGGGCTGGCGAGCTCGGCTATGCCACCCCACCCGGTCTCTTTGGCGAGAACCTGACGATTTCAGGCACCGACAGCGCCAGCACGGCCATCGGGGACCACTTCGAGATCGACGACCTCCTGCTGGAAGTGACGGCCCATCGGACGCCCTGCATGACCTTCGCCCGCAGGATGGACGACAAGTTCTGGGTCAAGCGCTTCCATAAGGCCCGCCGGCCCGGCGCCTATTGCCGCGTGCTGCGACCTGCAAGCATCGAGGCTGGGCGAGAGGTCACCATCATCCCCTATGCCGGAGAGCGGATCAGCGTCGCTGAACTCATGTCCTATGACGGGAGCAAATCCATCCCCGACGACTTCATGCGTCGCGTGGTCAGCACGCCTGTCGATGCCAAGACGCGCTTCGATTACGAAACCAGACTTTCCAGCCTGTTCTGAGATTTTCATGAGCCTTGATTCTGTCCGCGCCGACCTTGCCGTGCGTGCCCCTGACCTCTCTGTCATCACCACCGATGCGTCCACCGCCACCGTCCCGCTGGCGGCAGAAGTCCATGGCGTGGAGCCCGGCCAGATCGCCAAGACCCTTTGCATCCGGGTCAAGGACGAGGAATTCCTGCTGGTGACTCGCGGTGACGCCCGCCTCGACAACCAGAAGTCCAAGAGCGCCTTTGGCGGCCGCCCCCGCATGCTCGGCGCCGAGGATGTATTGCGCCTTACCAGCCATGAAGTTGGCGGTGTCTGCCCATTTGGCCTGCCCGCTCCGCTGCCGATCTTTCTAGATAGCTCGCTCAAGATCTACGACATCGTCATCCCTGCCGGCGGCGACACGCATGCGTCGGTAAAACTGAGCGTCGAGCGGCTTGGCGAGCTGTGCGGCAACAAATGGGTGGATGCTTGCCAGCTGCCCGAGTGAGCCTCTCACCGGAAGAGTTTATACGCCAGCGCCTGACGCTGGCGCCCCTGCCCTTTCGTCCCGATATTCTGCTCCATCGCGCGACGCCCCAGAGCCGGTTGACCGAATGGCTCGCCGAGCAGGATCGCGCCGATACCGCCCCCTATTGGGCTTATGCCTGGGCGGGCGGCGCAGCCCTTGCGCTCTATCTCGCGGACCATCCGGAGACCGTTGCCGGCAGGACCGTTCTGGATATTGGCGCCGGTTCTGGCCTCGTTGGCATTGCGGCGGCCAAAGCCCGCGCAGTGGTCAGGAGCTTCGAACCCGATCTGATCGGCAAAACCGCCTGCCGGCTCAACGCTGAGGCCAATGCTGTCACGCTGACACTGGTCGATGACCCGCTCACCCCTGCGGACATCGTGCTCGCTGGGGATGTTTTTTACGACGCCGCAGTGGCCGCCTCGACCCTGCCGCTCCTGCAGCAGCACAGGGCAAGAGGCGCCGAAGTGTTCGTGGGTGACCCCTATCGTCGAGACCTTCCGCTCGCAGCCCTGAACCTTCTCGCTGAGTATTACGTCCCCGACATGGGCAGCAGCACCCCGCAGCGCGCTGGCGTTTTCGCCCTGCATCCCCGGGCCATCGGGCCTCTTGCCCCACATTCGGGCGTGCCCTATATCCACTAACAAGCGAGGACGACCTCCCCCATCGTGGGCAGCATTCCCCGGGACGGCCCGGAAAACATGGAGCATTTTCCATGCGCACCACCGCCGACCGTATTCGCCACGCTATTTCCTTCGAGCTCATCGGCATTCTGCTGGCCACCCCGCTGGCTGCCTTCGCCTTCCATCTGGAAGGCGGCGACAGCGTTGTTGTCGTGGTCGCCAGCGCCACCGTCGCCATGCTCTGGAACTATGTCTACAACCTTGGCTTTGACCATGTGATGCAGCATTTCCGCGGCACCACCGAGAAGACCAAGATCATCCGCGTCTTCCACGCCATCCTGTTCGAGCTCGGCCTTCTGGCCATCATGCTGCCGATGATCGCCTGGTATCTGCAGATCGGCCTCTGGCAGGCTTTCATCATGGATCTGGGCCTCGCCATTTTCTACATGGTCTACGCCCTTGTCTTTAACTGGGCCTATGACCGCGTCTTTCCCCTGCCGGAATGGCAGGAGGGCAAGGCCGAGGCCTGAGCTCAGACTTATCTGCGACCGAACTGCTCTGGCCGGAACACCGCCAATGACCTATCTAGTCCGTGCCGCCCACGCGGCACGGACTTTCAGTTAGGTAGACTATGAAGCTCTTCTATTCGCCCGGCGCCTGCTCGCTGGCTTCTCACATTATTCTCCACGAAATCGGCAAGCCCTTCGAGATCGAGAAAGTCGATCTGCGCGCCAAGACCACCGAAAGCGGCGCAGACTTCTTTGCTATCAATGCGCGTGGCGCCGTGCCGGCCCTTGAAGTTGCTCCCGGCACTGTTGTGACCCAGGGCCCCGCCATTCTTCAGTATCTCGGCGACACGTCCGACAATGCTGCGCTCAAGCCGGCCGCCGGCACCATTGAACGTGCCCGCCTGCAGGAAGCACTCGGCGTCGTCGCCGATGTGCACAAGGCTTTTGGTGGCCTGTTCAAGCCGAACCTGTCCGACGAAGACAAGGCTGGTGTGATCGGCGAGATCAACCGCCGCGTAGGCCAGCTTGAAGCCATGCTCTCGGAAGACAGCCCGTATCTCCTCGGTGACTACACTCAGGCTGACGCCTACGCCTTTACCGTTGTCGGCTGGGGCCGTCAGTTCCTCGATTTTTCGAAGTTCCCGCGCGTTGCGGCGCTGCTCGAAGCCGTTGGTGCGCGTCCCGCCACCCAGGCTGCGCTCAAGGCCGAAGGCCTCGTCTGACAAACGCAAAAGAGGCGCCCACCAGCGCCTCTTTTCTTATCCGTCGGTGTCAGGCCGTGAGCGACACCGCCCATGACCTTAGCGCTCAGAACTGGCGGAGATTGCCCGTCAGCCCCAGGACGATAAGGACGATGGCGAGCATGGCGAGCCAGAACCAGCGGCGAGACGATCCACCGGGCGTGAGGAAACGTCGGAGCGTCTCTCTCATTCCGCCGCGTCCTGCTTGCCGGTGCCGAACTTCTTCTCAATGTAATCCGCGACCATCACCTTGAACTGGTCGGCCACGTCGGCGCCGCGCAGGGTGGCAACCTTCTGCCCATCGACAAACACGGGTGCTGCTGGCGTCTCACCCGTACCGGGCAGGGAAATGCCGATATTGGCGTGCTTGCTTTCGCCGGGGCCATTGACGATGCAGCCCATCACCGCGACCGACAGGCCCTCGACGCCTGGATAGCGCTCGCGCCATTCCGGCATCGAGACATTGAGGTGATCCTGAATGTCCTTGGCCAGCGACTGGAACGTTGTCGACGTCGTCCGGCCACATCCCGGACAGGCCGCCACGACGGGCAGGAACTGGCGAAAACCCATGGTCTGCAGCAATTCCTGCGCGACCTTCACCTCTGTCGTCCGATCGCCACCCGGCTCGGGCGTGAGGGAAATGCGGATCGTGTCACCGATCCCCTGCTGCAGCAGAATGCCCAAGGCGGCTGAGGACGCGACAATGCCCTTCGAACCCATCCCCGCTTCGGTGAGGCCCAGATGGAGGGCATAGTCACACCGCGCCGCCAGATCCTGATAGACGGCGATCAGATGCTGGACATCGGAAACCTTGGTCGAGAGGATGATCTTGTCGCGCGCCATGCCGAGCTCTTCGGCCCGCTGGGCAGACAAAAGCGCCGACTGGATGATCGCCTCGCGCTGCACTGCGGCAGCGGAGATTGGATTGGCCGAGACCGCGTTCTCGTCCATGAGGCGCGTCAGCAGCTCCTCATCGAGTGAACCCCAGTTGACGCCGATCCGCACTGGCTTGTTGTGACGATTGGCAATGTCGATCAGCGTCGAAAACTGCGTATCGCGCTTTGCCTTGAAGCCGACATTGCCCGGATTGATGCGGTATTTCGCCAAAGCCTCGGCGCAGGCCGGGTGGTCGGTGAGGAGCTTGTGGCCGATATAGTGAAAGTCGCCAACGAGCGGCACGTCATAGCCAAGCACGGCCAGCCGGTCGCGAATGATCGGCACCGCGGCGGCGCTCTCATCACGATCCACGGTGATGCGAACAATTTCGGACCCTGCACGGGCCAGTTGCATCACCTGGCGCACCGTCGCATCAATATCGGCAGTGTCGGTATTGGTCATGGATTGCACCACGACCGGCGCACCGCCGCCAACGACGACGCCGCCCACATTGACACCCACAGATTGCCTGCGCGGCATTGGACCGGCCATGATCATCCTCGGAAATTCGTGTTCATTTTGAGATAGGCTTTCCGTTCTACGCTGGCAACTGATCATTGGCGTGACGACCGCGGCGAAAAAATGCAGGGGCCGGTTCACCCTCGCGGATAGTGCGATGAGAATATGTGATCTCTGGAACCTTGAACCGACGGCGATCGGGGCCATTTATAGGTCATGATGAACATGCTGCTTCCCCGCCTCGTCCTCTTCCGCAAGGAAGTTGTCCAGCTCTGGAAAGCCTTCTGGGCGCCCCAGACACCGTTTTACCTGAAGGCGGCGACGCTGTTTGTTGCCTTCTACCTGGTCAATCCGTTTGACGTGCTTCCCGACTTCATCCCGCTTCTGGGCTGGGTCGATGACATTGTGCTCGTCCCCCTGATGGTCAGCTGGATCGTCAGCCGCCTGCCCGTGCCCGTGCATGTCTATGCCGGCAAGCACGGCAAGACCGTCGACGGCACCGCCCGCCGCATGTAACCGGCCGGAACTGTCTGCCGGAAATGGCAAAGGCGCCCTTGCGGGCGCCTTTATTATTGGTCGGTGATGCTGGCCTGCCCTCAGGTGCTCGCGGCCTTGGCATTGGCCTGCGCCACCAGATCATCGGGAATATCGTCAAAGCTTGCGTAGTTCATGTTGTACAGGCGTGAGTAGAGCCCGCCCAGTTCCATCAGCTGGTCGTGGTTACCCTCTTCGATCTTCTCGCCGTTCTGCAGAACGATGATCCGATCGGCCCCGCGAATGGTCGCCAGCCTGTGGGCAATGACCATGCCGGTGCGGCCCTTGAGCAGGATTTCCAGCGCTTTCTGGATCTGCCGCTCGGTATAGCTGTCGATATTGGCCGTGGCTTCGTCGAGCACGAGAATTTTCGCGTCCGCCACCAGCGCGCGGGCAAAGCTGAGCAATTGCCGCTGCCCAAGTGACAGGTTCGACCCGCGCTGCTCGAGCACGCTGTCATAACCATTTGGCAGCTTCTCGATGAACTCGTGCGCACCAACCGCCTTGGCAGCCGCAACAATGTCCTCGCGGGTGGCCGAGGCCTTGTTGTAGCGGATATTGTCGAGCACAGAGCCGGTGAACAGGAACGGCTCCTGCAGCACCATTGCTACCTGCTCGCCAAGGCTTTCCTGGGTGACGTTACGCACATCATGCCCGCCCACCAGCACGGCACCGCTCTGCACTTCATAGAAGCGGTGCACCAGCGCCATGGCACTGGTCTTGCCCGAACCTGTGGGACCGACAAGAGCCACCGTCTCGCCCGGATTGACGCGGAACGACACGTTCTTAAGCACCGGCCGGTTCGGATCATATCCGAACACCACGTCATGGAAGGCCACCGAGCCATCCATATCTCCGGTCAGCGTGAGGGCGTTGGGCTTGTCGTCGATGGTCACCGGCAGGTCGAGCACTTCGGTGATGCGGCGACCCGAAGTCATGGCGCGCTGCATGATCGAATATTGCATGGTCAGCGAGCGGATCGGATCGAAGAAGCGCTGGATGTAGAAGAGGAACGTCACGATGACGCCCACCTGCAGCGAGCCATTGAGCACCAGCGAGCCGCCCACCAGCACCACGGTGGCCATGGAGATGCCTGTGAGGCTGTCGACGATCGGCACCATGACCTGAGCGAACTTCGAGCCGGTCAGCTGGGTCCGCAGATTGTGATAGGCCTTGTCGTCATAAAGGTCAAAATTGACCTTCTGCCGCTCAAGGTTCTGCACCGTCCGCACGCCATTGATGCCTTCGGCCATTGCGCCATTGGTCAGCGAATTGGTCTCGTGCGCCGCCCAGAATGCGCGCTTTGCCGGCGGCAGCCAGAAGATGCGCACGATGAACAATACCGGCATGGTGATGAGGGTGAGAAGGCCCAGCCAGGGGTCGAGCGTCAGGATAACGACGATAATGCCGCCCAGCAGCACAAGGTCGCCCACCGAAATGACCGAGGTTTCGAGGAACTCCTGCATGGAGTTGACGTCGCCCTGAAGGCGGCTCATCAACCGGCCAACCTCGGTCTTGTCCATGAAGCTCAGCGACACCCGCTGCAATTGCGCGAACATCGCCCGGCGCATGTCGAACAGCACGTTTTCGGCCACGTGACCGACCTGGGTTTCCTGCACATAGGACGCCCCGAAGTTGAGCAGGACAGCGACGGCAAAGGCCACGACTGCCCAGATCAGATTGGTGGTATTGCCACCCGCAACCATGCCGCCGTCGATAGCCCAGCCGATGATCAGCGGAATGGCCAGCTGCGTGGCGGTAAACACCAGAACCGCCGCCACCGACAGATAGATCTTCATCCGATAGGGATGAACATAGGCCCAGATGCGCCGCACCGTCTGCGGATCATACGCCTTGCCGAAGACTTCTTCCTCGATGCGATGGCTGCCTACGCTCGCCCGTGGCGGACGCTGGCCCGGAATAGCGGTCTCGCGCTCGTCTTCTTCGATAGCGCTCATTGTGCCGCCCCTTCACTCTCAAGGTCTTCAGTCGGTCTGGTCTGCAAGTCGTAAAGCGCCTTGTAGCGACCTCCCAGCGCCAGCAATTCTTCGTGGCTGCCCTCTTCAGCGATCTTGCCGCTGTCGAGGAACAGGATGCGATCCGCATGCATGAGCGAGCTCAGGCGATGCGCGATGATGATGGTGACGCGGTCGCTGGCAAAACGCTTGATCGCGCTGCGGATGCGATGCTCGGTGCCTGCGTCGATCGCCGCCGTGGAATCGTCAAACACCAACACCGCCGGACGGGTAACGAGGGCGCGCGCAATTGCGAGGCGCTGACGCTGGCCGCCCGAGAGCGACACCCCACGCTCGCCCACGACCGTGTCGTATTCGGCGGGCAGGCCGATGATGTAATTGTGCAGCTGGGCGCTTTCCGCGGCCTTCTCGATCTTGGTTTCCTTGGCCCATGGATTGCCATAGGCGATGTTGTTCTCGATCGTAGTGGTGAAGAGAAAACTGTCCTGCTGCACCACGCCGACCTTGCGGCGCAGCGACTGCACCGTGACATCGCGGATATCCTGCCCATCGATTGTGATGCGACCGTCGCTGATGTCGTAGAAGCGCGGGATGAGATGGGCGAGCGTCGACTTGCCGCTGCCCGGCGCCCCGACAATGCCGATGGTTTCCCCGGCCTTGGCTTCGAAGCTGACACCATCGAGCGTCGGGTGATTGGCGCCAGGATAGGTGAAGCGCACATCCTCAAAGCGCAGCACGCCCTTGCTCAGCTCGAGCGGCTTTGCCCCCGGGCGGTCTTCGATCTCGATGGGTTCGTCGATGAAGGCATAGAAGCGTTCGCCGCAGGTCGAGGCGCGGGCGAACCCGTTGACCATCATGCCGAGCTGACGCACCGGCATCTGCAGGATGGTCATAAAGGTCAGAAAGCTCGCCAGCGTGCCGATGGTCATCTCACCATCGATCACCTTGTTGCCTCCCACCCACAGCACCAGCCCCATGGCAGCGAAGAAGGAGAAGGTCATCATCGAGGTGTTGCTCACACGCACGATGACCCGGCGATGCGCCAGTTCCAGCGCGGCCTTGGAGGCACGGTCGAACTTGGCGAGTTCGAATTTCTGTCCGGCAAAAGCGCGCACCACGCGGATGCCACTGAGGTTCTCGTCCATGACGCGGGTCAGGATCGAGAGCTTTTCCTGCAGCACATACCAGGTGGCGCGCAGCGCAAGCTGAGCCGCCGAGGACCGCCAGGCCACGAAGGGCACAAAGCTCAGCGCCAGCACCGCCAGCAGCGCATCGGTGGTGAACAGCATATAGGCGCCCACCCCAATCAGCACGGTGAGCAGAACCACACGCACAAGTCCGGTCGAGAAGAACATGCGCACGCCATCGAGATCGAGCAGGCCGAGCGTGATCAGATCGCCGGAGTGAACCCGGTCGTGATAGGAATAGGAGAGCTTTTGCACCTTGTCGTAAAAGCCGAGGCGCAGCTCATAGCCGACATGGTGACCCACCGATTCCGAAAAATAGTTCTGGATCAGGGTGAAAAAACCACGCGCCACCGAAACGCCCAGCAGCGTCATCGCGGTCCAGAGAAGGGCCTGTTCGGCCCCTTCCGCGGCGGTGCTCAAGATATTCTGCGCCTGATCGACCGCCTGCCCCAAAAGGCGCGGGATCAGCAATTGCAGGACCGAGGCGACAACTGCCCCGCCCAGCGCAAAGGCCACCTGCCAATAATGTCGAAGAGAAAAGAGGGTAATGCGTAAAATGGGAGTTTGCCCCTTGCCGGCATGAATGGCGGCCAAGTGGGCATTTGCATCGCCGCGCGAACGGTCGCGGCCAGCCTTGAGGGTGATCAAGGGAGTATCCAGACGTCAAAAAGTGTGGGGCCCGATGGGGAGGCGGGGATCCGTCGACCAGCAATCGGGCAAATCAAAACTCTGCGAACTATAAAAGGCGCAATCAGACAGCCATTCAAGATGGTATCTACGCAAAAATTGCAAGATTTCGGAGATTAGTGGAGCGATCGCGATTTTCTGGAAGTGATGTGCGGAAATTCGCACCTCCGCGCCCCCCTCACCGCTCCGCGCCCACAAAAAACCGGGCGCTCCGAAGGGAGCGCCCGGCCATTGAAACTTGAGAAACCGCTTAGTCCAGCCGGACCAGAAGATCTTTGGCGTCGATCTGGTCGCCGGGCTTGATCAGCAGCTCAGCCACCACGCCATCGACTTCTGCGTGAATGGCGGTTTCCATCTTCATGGCTTCGATCGAGCAGAGCACGTCGCCGGCGGTGACCTTCTGGCCTTCCTTGACGGCGAGGGTCGAGATGACGCCCGGCATCGGGGCCCCGACCTGCTTGGGGTCGCCGGCCACGGCCTTGGCACGAACCTTGACTTCGCCGGCCTTGAGACGATCCGGCACGGTGATGGTACGCGGCTGGCCGTTGAGATCGAAGAAGACGCGAACCTCGCCCTTTTCATTGGTCGGCGCGCGACCCTGATAGGTGACGACCAGCGTCTTGCCCTTTTCGATGTCGACGAGCAGTTCGTCGCCTTCGTTGAGGCCGTAGAAATAGACCGGCGTCGGCAGCACCTCTGTTGGACCATAGCGGTCCTGGGTCTTTTCGAAGTCAGAATAGACCTTGGGGTACATGAGGTATGACGCAAGGCGGTAGTCATCGACCGGCTGGCCAACTTCGTCGGCGATCTTCTTGCGCTCGGCTTCGAGGTCGACATCCTTCAAATAGGAGCCGGGGCGCTCGGTCAGCGCCGTCTTGCCCTTGAGAACCTTTTTCTGCAGCGCCTCGGGGAAGCCGCCCGGAGGCTGGCCAAGATCACCGGCAAAGAAGCCGACGACGCTGTCCGGGAACGCGATGTCCTTGGCCGGATTTTCGACATCGGCACGGTTGATGCCGGCCGATACCATGGCCAGCGCCATGTCGCCCACCACCTTGGAGGATGGCGTGACCTTCACGATGTCGCCGAACATCTGGTTGACGTCGGCATAGGTCTGGGCAACCTCGTGCCAGCGCGTCTCAAGACCAAGCGAACGCGCCTGCTCCTTGAGATTGGTGAACTGGCCACCCGGCATTTCGTGCAGATAGACTTCTGAAGCGCCGCCCTTGAGGTCGCTCTCGAAGGCGCGATACTGGGTGCGCACGGCTTCCCAATAGAACGACAGCTGGCGGATGGCCTTGGCGTCCAGCTGGGGATCGCGATCCCCGCCCGAGAGCGCCGCGACCAGCGAGCCCAGCGTCGGCTGCGAGGTGGTCGAGGACAACGCGTCCATCGCCGCGTCGACAGCGTCGACACCGGCTTCCACCGCCGCCAGCACAGTTGCTGCCGACGCGCCAGAGGTGTCGTGGGTGTGGAGGTGGATCGGCAGGCTGATTTCCTGATTCAGCGTCTCGATCAGCTTCCTGGCAGCGGCAGGCTTCAGGAGGCCCGCCATATCCTTGATGCCGAGGACATGCACACCGGCCGCTTCGAGCTCCTTGGCGAGACCCACGTAATATTTGAGGTCGTACTTGGAGCGGTCGGGATCAAAGAGATCGCCGGTGTAGCAGATGGCGCCTTCAGCGACCTTGCCCTCTTCCGCCACCGCGTCGATCGAAACGCGCATGTTCTCGACCCAGTTGAGGCAGTCGAAAATGCGGAAGATGTCGACGCCACCCTTGCCCGCCTGGCGGACGAAGAATTTTACGACATTGTCGGGGTAGTTGGTGTAGCCGACACCATTGCTGCCGCGCAGCAGCATCTGGGTCAGAATGTTCGGCGCGCCTTCGCGCACCTTGGCAAGGCGCTCCCACGGATCCTCGTTGAGGAAGCGCATGGAGACGTCGAACGTCGCCCCGCCCCAGCACTCAAGGCTGAAGAGATTAGGCAGACCACGCGAATAGGCTTCTGCAACGCGCGTGATGTCGAAGCTGCGCATGCGCGTGGCCAGCAGGCTCTGATGCGCATCGCGCATTGTGGTGTCGGTAAAGAGCACGCGGCTCTGAGCCTTCATCCACTTGGCCAAGGCCACGGGCCCATCGCGGTCAAGGATCTGCCGGCTGCCCTCGATAGCGGAGATCGGAGCAAACTCGGGCACGACCGGCGCCGCGGCATCGGCCGGCGGACGCGGACGATCGCGCACCTCGGGATGGCCGTTGACGGTCACGTCGGCGATATAGCTCAGGAGCTTGGTCGCGCGATCCTTGCGCGGCTTGAAGTTGAACAGGTCCGGCGTCGTGTCGATGAAGCGCGTCGTATAGCGGTTCTCCACGAAGTCTGGGTGAGTGATGATGTTCTCGAGGAACGCCAGATTGGTCGAGACGCCACGAATGCGGAACTCGCGCAGGGCGCGGTGCATGCGGGCGATGGCTTCATCAGCGCTCGGCGCCCAGCAGGTGACCTTTTCGAGCAGCGGATCATAATAGCGCGTGATGATCGCGCCGGCATAGGCAGTACCGCCATCGAGACGCACGCCGAACCCGGTCGCGCCGCGGTAGGCGGTAATACGGCCATAGTCCGGAATGAAGTTCTGTTCAGGGTCTTCCGTCGTAACGCGGCACTGGATGGCATTGCCATTGAGGCGAATGTCTTCCTGCAGCGGCACACCCGATTCCGGAGAGCCGATAACGGCGCCATCGAGCAGATGGATCTGCGCCTTGACGATGTCGATACCGGTCACTTCCTCGGTGACCGTATGCTCGACCTGGATGCGCGGGTTTACTTCGATGAAGTAGAACTTGTCGGTATCGGCATCCATGAGGAATTCAACGGTGCCGGCACCGCGATAATTGGCGGCATTGCCCAGACGCACGGCAGCGTCGGTCAGATCCTTGCGCACCGCGTCTGAAAGATAGGGCGCAGGCGCGCGCTCGACCACCTTCTGGTTGCGGCGCTGCACCGAGCAGTCGCGCTCGAAGAGATGGACGAGATTGCCGTGATCATCACCGATCAGCTGCACCTCGACGTGGCGGGCGCGCTCGATCAGCTTTTCGAGATACATCTCGTCCTTGCCGAACGCGGCCTTGGCCTCGCGCTTGCCCTCCGACACTTCGGCGATCAGGCTCTTTTCCTCCATGATACGGCGCATGCCGCGACCGCCGCCGCCCCAGCTGGCCTTGAGCATCAGCGGATAGCCGATCTCGGCGGCGAGGCGCTTGATCTCTGCGGGATCATCAGGAAGCGCGTCGGTCGCCGGCACCACCGGCACATTGGACGCCAGCGCCATATTGCGCGCTGCAACCTTGTTGCCGAGGTCGCGCATGGTCTGCGCCCGTGGGCCGATAAAGGTAATGCCGGCAGCCTCGCAGGCGTCGACAAATTCGGGGCTCTCGGAAAGCAGGCCATACCCGGGGTGGATCGCATCGGCACCCGAAATGCGGGCGATGCGGATATATTCTTCGATCTGAAGATAGGCCTCAACTGGGCCGAGGCCCTTGCCGATCAGATAGGCCTCGTCGGCCTTGAACCGGTGCAGCGCCAGCTTGTCTTCTTCGGCAAAGACGGCAACGGTCTTGAGGCCGAGCTCATTTGCCGCACGGAAGACACGAATGGCGATCTCGCTGCGATTGGCGACGAGGATTTTCTTGATTGGCATCGATTGCAATTCCGAGCAGGAGGGGTGAAGGACCGCTCAAGCGGTCCGGCTCAGCACAGATATCGACGGCCTGAACGGCTGCGCGTCCAACCGTCACTTTATCAAATATGTCAGTCCCGGCCGAGATAGCCGGCCAGATGGCTCATGTCGTAGCCGGCTTCAGCCGCCTGCGAGATGATGTCACCAGCCTCGGCTTTTCCAGCCTGGCTCAGCGCCCACAGCGTAGTGGAACGCGTTCCCGAACGACAGAAGCAGAAAACCGGGCCATTGCTCCCCTCGATGACGGCCCGCGTCCGCTCGACGAGGTCGGGATTGACCCCTTCTCGTCCCAGCGGAATAGCGTGATAGGCAAGTCCGGCAGCCTCGGCAGCCGCTTCGATTTGTGCGCCAGCCGGTTGATCGGGTGATTCCCCGTCCGGCCGATTGTTGACGATGGCGACAAAACCGAGGGATTTGAGCGTTGCCACATCCTCAGGCTGGATTTGCCCGGAGACGCTGACGTGTTCATTGATACGCTTCAAGTCCAAGGTGCTACTCCCCACCGCGGTCCGACAGACTTACGAGCCCGTTATATCCATCCGGTCGCCCCGCTTGCAACTACGACGTCTGACTTGCGACCAAAGTCTCGCCTCAACCGGGCGAATCCGGGAAAAACCATCCCAAAACAGGTCGTTTTCAGCCTATTTCGCCGGATTTGGTTGACCAAAGGGCAAGAATTTTCCCCAGGCCAAAGCAGATGTCAGGGTGTCTCCGCCACCCAGGCGCTCCAGACGTCGCGCCGGGAGGCCACAAACGCATCGGCCACGCTCTCGATCGTCGCGCCAGGCTCGCTGGTCTGCGCGAGGAGCGCGTTCATTTCTTCAAGCTTCAGGCTCGAGCGCTGGAAATAGCTCGCCACCTGCGGCGCCTCGGAGAAAACCCAATCGCTCAGCGCCACCACGACCATCTCGCTGGGATAGGCGCTCGGCTTTGCGTCTACACAGACCTGCCGCGCGAGGCATTTGGCAGCCTCTTCATCATAGGCGCCCATGTCGAGCGCCACGAAGTCGAGCTGCTCCAGCACGGCATTGGGCTGCCAGTAGTAGAAGAAGAAAGCTTCGCGACGGTTGACCGCCTCTCCGATCAGCGTGTCCATCTCGAACCGATTGGCCGGCTCGATCACCTCGACCCTGTCCTCCAGCCCGTGGGCTTCGAGCAGGTTCCGATTGATCAGCGCGCAGGCCCAATCGGCGGGACAGGAGATGAACCGCGTGCGCTCACCGCCTTCCGGTAGGGTTGCAGCCAGTTCCGCCGCCGCTGGCACAGCCCCACTCACCGCATAAGCAGGCATGAACCAGCCTTCAAAGCTGGTTTCGACGTAAGTTGGCGCGGCGCTGCGCACCATCTGCGCCTCGATGGCGCCATTCCACACATCGGCGATCCGCGTCACCCACACTTCCGGCGCGACCGCAGGCTGGCCCGAAGAGCCCATGGAGGAAGTGGTCACCGGCATGTCTCCGGGGATAACCCGCACGTCGCAGCCATATTCGCTGACCAGCAGACGCGCGTGGATTTCCGCCAGCAGCGCCGCCGACGGCCAGCTCATGCGGGCGATGGCAATCGGCTGGGCCCCGCAGGGCCGGCTCGGGGCCGCACCAGGGTCACCCACTGCCGAAGCGGGCTCGTCGTCGAGGACTGTGAACTGCGCCATGGCGGGCTGACCGGCCAGAGCAAGCACCGCACCGAGAAAAGTCCACTGCACAAGCCGCATGCTGATCCCTTCAGTAACAAGGCTCAGTCTATGCGCAAACCACTCGCGTTAAGCAACCGAAACGGCTTGTACAATTGTCGCGCGAACCCCGGTGACTTTTAGTCGCGGAATGTGCAACAGTCCGCTCCAGAGAGGCGCGGGTCGCGCCTCCACATTCCGTTCCCTGCCGCAAGAGCGGGCTATCAAGCCGCCCGGCAGGTAACGCAAGCAGAGGGACGTCTATGCGCAATTTCAAGAATACCCTGACCCTGGCTGTCGCCGCCGCCACCCTTGGCCTGGCAGCACCTGCTCTCGCTCAGGAAGTCAAGATCGGCTTTCTCGCCGACGTGACCGGCCCGATCGCGGGCTTTGCTCCGGGCATGGTCGATGCCGGCAACCTCGCCATCGCAAATGTCAACGACCAGGGTGGCATTCTCGATGGCCTGACCCTGTCTTCCGTTCTTGCAGACTCGGCTTGTGACGGCGGTGCAGCCGGCCCGGCCGCTGACCGTCTGGTCAATGCCGAGAACGTCGTCGCCATCTTCGGCGGCTATTGCTCGGGCGCAACCATTGCCGGCGCCAATGGCTCGGCAATTCCTGGCAACGTCGTGATGATCTCGCCCGCTTCGACCGCCCCGGCCGTCGCCGAGCTCGACGACAATGACCTCGTGTTCCGCGACGTCGTTCCGGACAGCATCCAGGGCGTCAAGGCCGCTGAGCTGCTGATCGCCCAGGGTGTCACCGAAGTCGGCGTGACCTTCGTCAACAACGACTACGGTTCGGGCCTCGCAGGCGCCTTTGAAGAGGCCTTCAAGGCTGCCGGCGGCACTGTTCTCGCCAGCGTTGCCCATGAAGACGGCAAGGCCGACTATCGTCCGGAAATCGGCCAGATCGAAGCTGCTGGCGCCACCACCCTGGTGATTTACGGCTACGAAAACGCCGGCGGCGGCGCCATCCTGAACCAGGCTGTTGAAGCCGGCTCGTTCGACCTCTTCGTCGGTGGCGACGGCATGGCCGGTGAAGCCCTGCTGGCTTCGCGCAACGGTGCTGATCTCGAAGGCATGATCCTGACCCAGGCGGCTCCCGCTGCCGGCCCGGCCTTCGACGCCCTCGTCGCCCTCACTACTGCCGCTGGCCAGGACGCCAATGGCACCTATGTGACCAACTCCTACGACGCCGTGTTCCTGCTGGCTCTGGCCATCGAGAAGTCCGGCTCGGCTGACCGCGACGGCATCTCTGCCGCCCTGCGCGAAGTATCCAACGCTCCGGGCGAAACCATCCTGCCGGGCGAATGGTCCAAGGCCAAGGAGCTGATCGCTGCCGGTACCGACATCAACTACGAAGGCGCTTCGGGCACCGTCGAGTTCGATGACGTCGGCGACGTCGCCGGCGCCATCAACTACTTCGTCGTCGAAGGCGGCGCCGTGGTGAACAAGGGCCTGATCGAGTAGTCAGGCACAGGTCCCACAGACCAGAACAGCGGCCCGGGAGCGATCCCGGGCCGTTTTCGTTTCAGGAGGGTGTGATGGCCGACGACCAGACGCTGAAATTCTATGCAGACAATGCGGCGACCTATGTCCAGCATGCGAGCGGCGTGCCCTCGCGACAGCTGGTCGCCTTTGCAGACGCCCTGCCCCAGGGCGGCGCTGTGCTGGAACTGGGGACGGGCAGCGGCAAGGACGCGGCCTATCTGCTCTCGAGGGGTTTTGATGTCCAGCCTAGCGATGGCTCGCCAGAGCTGGCCGAGCAAGCCGAGCGGCTCATCGGCCGCAAGGTCTGCATCATGAGGTTTGATCAACTCGAGGATGAGCAGGCCTATGACGGCGTCTGGGCCAGCGCCAGCCTCCTGCATGCACCAGCAGATGAGCTCACCGACGACCTCTCCCGGATTCATCGGGCGCTGCGATCCGGCGGCCTCTGTGTCGCCAGCTTCAAAGCCGGTTCCGGCGAGGGGCGCGACAGGTTCGGGCGTTACTACAACTATCCCGATGCCGAGACGCTTCTGGCGTATTTTCGTGATGCAGCCGACTGGGCAGAGCTAACGCTCAGCCTACATATGGGCGGCGGGTATGACGGCGAGCCCACTGAGTGGCTTTGGGTCACAGCCCGACGGTAAGAGCAACACAGCGATCTCGGGCGTCGTAACCGGGTCCGTGCCGGTACTCGAACCCCTCAAATAAAAACACCACCCGGATATCCCGGGTGGTGCCGATGAGAGCGTATCTTGCCGCGCAAGCGCCTAGCCGTGCTTGACGGTCTCGGGCAGCAGGCCCTTGGGCGCGTAGCGCAGGGCGAGCGTGATGACCACGCCGAGCACAAAGACGCGCATTTGCAGGGCACGACTGTCGATCTCTGGAATGGCGCCCCAGCCGAGCTGTTCGGTGAGGCCCGACAGATTGAGAAAGATCAGCTGCGCGAGTGGATCGGAGATGATCCAGACGATGTAGATGAGGAACGCGCCAAGCACGACGCCCCAATTATTGCCGGCGCCGCCGACGATCACCATCACCCAGATCATGAAGGTGTGGTTGATCGGCTGATAACCGGAAGGGTCGAAGATCTGCGAGAAGGTGGCGAGCATGGCGCCGCCGATACCCATCAGGATCGAGCCAAAGATAAAAAGCTCGAGCTGACGTCCGGTGACATCCTTGCCCATCGAGCCCGCAGCGATGTGATTGTCGCGGATGGCGCGCATCATGCGGCCCCACGGCCCGCCATAGGCGCGCTGGACGATGATGAAGGCCACGATGAGGATGATGACCGACAGAACCAGGAAGCCCAGTCGGGCGTAGATAAAACTGTCCGGAATGGAAAAACCAATCGCCTGCAGATGCTGCGGCAGCGGCGTCGGCCAGGGCATGGGCGAGACAGTCATCGTCCCGCGGGTCAGCCAGTCCATGTTCTTGATCAGGGCGCGTAGAATTTCCGACATGCCGATCGTGGCGATGGCGAGATAGTCCGTGCGCAAACCAAGGCTGATGCGGCCGATATAGAAGGCGATAACAGCCGAGACCAGACCACCAAAGGCCCAGCCGAGGACCGGGTGCAGCCCGAGACCGCCGACAAACCCGGCCGTGGATTCGATATAGGCGGCGGCCGGATCGATCTGGCTGCGATAGATGACATAGGCAACAAACCAGGCCAGCACGATCAAGGCCGTCCGGCCCTTCCCAGTGATCCCGATGCGATCGCTGCGGCGTGCCGCCATGACCAGCACCAGACCGGCGAGAAACGCCAGCAGGACCTTGCCCAGCATGAGCGGGCCGTCACTGTTCCAGAATTCGGGATTGACCGGATAGGAGAGGAACACGGTCGAAGCGCCGCCCACCATGAGAAAGCCCATGATGGCGAAGTTGAAGAGCCCGCCGTAGCCCCACTGGATATTGAGCCCCAGCGCAATCAGCGCAAAGGCTGTCGCCTGGGTGAGGATCAGCAGGATGGATGCCCCGCCCTGCACCATGCCGGTGATCAGCACGATCACGAACATGGCGACAAAGAGCACGATGCCGCGCTTGAGCGGGCTCTGGAGGCTGGTCGAAAGCGAAGAGGCGAGACTCATGTCGAGGCTCCCTTGAAGATACCGGTCGGGCGCACCAGAAGGGTCACCACGAGGATGACGAAGGCGACTGTGAGCTTATATTCGGTCGGAACCAACGCCAGGTTCGCCGGCAGCGCCATGCCCTCAGGCAGGATGGCGTTGAGCGGGCGCAGCACGGCGGTCCAGTTGAACACGGCGAGCGTTTCGGCGAAGGCGATGAGGAACCCGCCGACGATGGCGCCATAGGCGTGGCCAAGGCCGCCGACGATCGCCGCTGCGAAGATCGGCAGCACGATATTGAAGGCGAGGTCAGGCATCAGCGCCACGTCGAGCGCCAGCATGGTGCCGGCGACGCAGGCGAGCGAGCCGGCAATCACCCATGTCACGCGGACGACGAGCGCGGTATTGATGCCCGAAACCTGGGCCAGCGCGGCATTGTCAGCCATGGCGCGCATCGCCTTGCCGAGGCGCGAGCGGGTGAGGAACAGATGCAGTGCCACAACAATCAGCGCCGTGACCACGAACATGATCAACTGCGGCTCGGTGATGTTGATCGGCCGGCTGCCGCCAGCCCAGCTCATGTCGATGCGGAAAATATCCTTGGTTTCGCCAGGCACATAGATCGACTTGGTGCCCGAGCCGAAGATCAGGCGCAACAGACCCTGCATCATCAGCGTCACGCCGATCGAGGCAATGAGCAGGGTGACCGGCTTGGCCCCACGGGCGCGCAGCGGAGCATAAAAGCCCTTGTCGATGCCCAGCGCCAGAAGCGCCGTGATGATCATCGCCACCGGCAGAACCACGAAGGCCATGGGCAGCGGCAGGATAATGCCAGAGGCGGCGAGCGCGGTTGCCAGCACGAAGGCAATGAACGCCCCCATGGTCATCATGTCGCCATGGGCAAAATGAGCAAAGCGCAGGATGCCGAAGATCAGGGTGATGCCGATAGCGCCCAGCGCGTAGATCGACCCCAGAACCGTGCCGGAGATCAGCACGCGGTTGATAAAGAAAATAAGCTCGTCCACGGCCTAGCCCCCCAGGAAACTCTTGGCCACTTCAGGATCGTCGATCAATTCCTGCCCGGTGCCGGTAAAACGGTTCTGGCCCTGGGCCAGCACGAAGCCTTTGGAGGCAAAGGCGAGAGCCTGGCGCGCATTCTGCTCGACCATCAGAATGCCCACGCCCTCCTTGTTGACGCGAACGATGGTCTCGAAAATCTCGATCACATAGCGCGGCGACAGGCCCGCCGAGGGCTCATCAAGCATGAGCAGGCTGGGCTTGCTCATCAGCGCACGGCCCATCGCCACCATCTGACGCTGGCCGCCTGAAAGCTCGCCCGCCGGCTGCCGGCGCTTTTCCTTGAGCACCGGGAACATGTCATAGACCCAGTTTATGGTGCCGGTGAAATCATCGGTGCGGGTAAAGGCACCCATCTCGAGATTTTCCTCGACGGTCATCGAGGTGAAGACATTCTTTTCCTGCGGCACGAAGCTTAACCCCTTGGGGACCAGCCTGTCGGGCAGGGAATTGGCGATGTTCTCGCCGCCGAATTCGATCGTGCCGCCAGTGACCTTGAGCAGCCCGAAAATGGCCTTGAGTGTGGTCGACTTGCCGGCGCCATTGGGGCCGACGATGACCCCGATGTCACTTTTCTCAATGGCGATATTGACGCCGTTGAGAATGGGCGCGCCACCATAGCCGCCAACCACATGCTTGAGTTCGATCAATGCCATTGTTTATGCGACCTCGGCTGGCGAGCCGAAATAGGCTTCGACGATAGCGGGATTGGCGCGGATTTCGGCCATTGGACCTTCGGCGATCTTCTCGCCCTGGGCCATGACAATGACGGGATCGCAAAGGCGACCGATCAGATCCATGTCGTGCTCGATGACAAAGAACGTATAGCCCAGCTCCTTGTTCATCCGCTCGATATTGCTGGCGAGATCATTGAGCAGGCTCTTGTTGACGCCGGCGGCGACCTCATCGAGCAGGACGACCTTGGCGTCGACCATCATGGTGCGACCAAGCTCGAGCAGTTTCTTCTGTCCGCCCGAGAGATTGCCGGCCAGCTCATTGCGGACATGGCCGAGCTTGAGGAAGTCGATGACGTCGAGGGCTTTCTTGCGCACCTCGGTCTCGCGGGACCGCACGAGCCCCGGCCGGAACCAGGTGTCTAACAGGCGCTCTCCGGGCTGATCACCGGGCACCATCATCAGGTTTTCGAGCGCCGTCATCTGCGAGAATTCGTGCGCAATCTGGAAGGTGCGCAGCATGCCGATACGGAACAATTGATGCGGCGCCAGCCCCGTCACATCCTGGCCGTCGAACACGACTTGGCCACTATCGGGTACAATATTGCCGGCGACCATGTTGAACAGGGTCGACTTGCCCGCTCCATTGGGCCCGATCAGCCCGGTGATCGAACCGCGCTTGACTGATAGCGAACAATTATTGACGGCCAGCAAGCCGCCAAAACGCTTTGTGACGTTGCGAACGTCAATAACCAAATCGGTCGACACCGGTCCGCCCTGAGTTTCCTGAAGATACCATTGTGCCCGATTGGTCCGGACATTTTTGCGGCATCTGTTCACAAGCGGACCAAGCGGTCAACCAGAGCAGGCTCAAATGGCGGCCAAAACCGCGTCTGCTGTGGATTTGTTATTGGCAAAAGGCACGTCGTAAAGCGTCGCCAATCGAGTCAGTGCCTTGATGTCGACATCGTGGGGCTGGGCAGACAGCGGATCAATAAAGAAGATCAGCATATCCAGCCGCCCCTCGCAGATCATGGCGCCCAATTGCTGGTCGCCACCGAGCGGGCCGCTCTTGAGCAGAGTCACCTCCAGCCCGGTCGCCGCCATGATGCGGCTCCCGGTGGTTCCTGTTCCCCACAGCTCATGCTGGCCAAGCTTGAGCTTGTGCCGTTCGGCCCAGACGCAAAGGTCGTCTTTCTTGTCGTCATGGGCCACAAGTCCGATATGGGCCATAGTCTCTCCCCCTCGGCCGATAGAGCCAACCAGCTTAGAACTCGTTCCAATCCGGCGAAATGCTGCCGTTGACCGTGCGAAGGCCACGCGTCACGGCCGGACGGCTCGCGCTACGCTGGACGACCTTGGCCTGATAGTGGTTCGAGATCTGGAACACATCGACAATGCTGTCGAGCTCGCCCACCTGCCCATCGGTCTGCTCGATGGCCGCATTTGTTTCCTCAACCAGAGCGGCATTGTGCTGGGTCATTTCATCCATCTGACGGACGGCGACCTTGACCTCGGCCAGCGCCAGCGCCTGGCTCCGATTGGCCTGGGCGATTCCGTCGATCAGCGAGGCGCTCTCGCGCGCGCCGCCAAGAATATCGAGAAGGACTTTCGAGGCATTTTCGACAAGGCCTGCCCCGCGCCGCACTTCGACAGCGCTGGCCTCGATCAGCTTTTTCACCTCGGCCGAAGCATTGGCAGCCGATTGCGCCAGACGACGCACCTCCACGGCGACAACGGCAAAACCCTTGCCAGCATCGCCCGCGCGCGCCGCCTCTACCGAAGCGTTGAGCGCTAGCAGATTGGTCTGGAACGCGATGTCATCAATCATGCCGATGATATTGGAGATTTTGGAGGACGAGGTCTCGATGGCCGTCATCGCCCCGTTTGCCGCCTCCATGGCCTCGCCGCCGGTTGTGGCATTGCGCGCGACAGTCTGAGCCTTCTCGCTGGCTGTGACGGCACGCTCGGCATTTTCCTCCACGGCTTCGGCCAATTGCTCGATAGAGGCAGTGGTCTGCTCGATGGTCGCCGCCTGGCGCGTGGTCCGGTCTGCCAGATCATTGGCACCGGACAAAATTTCACCGGTCGCGGTCTTCAACGAGCGCGAGGTGTGCTGGAGCTGCCCGACGATGGTCGTCAGCCGCTCGGCAACGGCATTGGTGTCGCGCTTGATCTGCTCGAACTCGGGATCGAGATCTTCTTCCACCCGGGAGCGCAGATCGCCGCGCGCCACATCCTGGAGCACCGCCCCGGTTGCAGAGACGGCCTGATGGATCTTTGCCCGCGCCAGCTCGCTGGCGGCTTCAGTTTCTTCGCTGACCTTGGCGAAATAGGCTGACACGCCGATATCGACATCGAGCATGATGGTCTTGAGCACACTGATGAGCGTCTCGGTGAGGCCCGTCAGGCTGCTTTCGATCTCCGTCGCGCTCGGCGGCACTGTCCGGCCAAACGCACCCTTCTTGGGTTCGAGCGCCTTAGCGACGCCATCGGCGACAAGGCCCCGCACCAGCGTTTCCATGATCAGGCTATAGCCGCCGATGTGCCAACGCGGCTCGAGGCCGATGCGTGCGTGCACAAGTCCAACCTGGGTGCTGGCAGCAAAATAGTCCTCGTCCAGCCGTCCCTCGGCGACAGCCTTCCAATGGCCGATCTGGCGCGCCTTGGCGCTGTTCATCTGCCCCTGACCGCTGAAGAAACCGGCTACCGCCGGTTCACTGACCAGCTTGGAATAGAATCGGCTGAGCGCTGGCTCAAGATGGGTGTTTATGCTCGCACTCGCTGCAGCAAGACGCTGGCGGGCGGACTCATCCAGGCCGACGAAATCGAGACGACTCTGAAGATCGTTTTGGGCAAGTGCAGTCATGGTCCATTCCGGAATAGCGCGATAACAATGTCAGCCGATCCCGTCCACGGGGGGGCGATGCCTCCCGGACCAAACTTCTCCCAAGCATTAGTCTGCCGTGGTTAAAACAATCTTCAACCGCCCTGGCGGCAGGCGCGATTATCCTGCGACCTTTAGCAGCGGCGGTCTTTGGTCTCGGCGACCCGCTTCTGCCCCGCCCTGCCGGAAGACATCGACAATTTGATCGAGCTTGTTGGCCTGCGCCTCGGTCTGCTCTATCGCCGCATTGGTCTGCTCGACCAGCGCCGCATTATGCTGGGTCATCTCGTCCATCTGGCGGACGGCAACGGCGACTTCATCAAGGGCATTCGCCTGCTCGCGATTGGCGCGGGCGATTTGCTCGATAAGCGTCGAACTCTCGCCGGCGCCATCGAGAATCTCCCCCAGCTTGTGTGCCGCCTGGCTGACCAGTTGGGCTCCGCTGCGCACCTTGCCCGCGCTCGCCTCGATCAGGACCTTTACCTCGGCCGAGGCCTGCGCGGCCGATTGGGCCAGACGACGCACCTCGACCGCCACCACGGCAAAGCCCTTGCCGGCATCACCGGCGCGTGCCGCCTCGACGGACGCGTTGAGGGCAAGCAGATTGGTCTGGAAGGCGATGTCGTCGATCAACCCGATGATGTTGGAGATCTTGGCCGAGGACGTCTCGATTGCCGACATCGCCTGCGTTGCCGAGTCCATCACCCCACCGCCCTCGGCCGCATCGCTGGCCAATTGCCTGGCCTTCTCATTGGCGGTGCCGGCGCGTCGGGCATTGTCGGAGACCGTGCTGGCCAATTGCTCCACCGCTGCAGAAGTTTCCTCGATCGTAGCGGCCTGCCGCGTTGTGCGCTGGGAGAGATCATTGGCACCGGTCAGGATTTCCGCGGTTGCGATCTTGAGCGACCCGGAGGTTTCGCGCAGCCCACTGACGATATCATCGAGACGTCCAAGGGATTGGTTGAAGGCCTGGCGCAACTGCTCGTACTGGCCGGTAAAGCTGGTGTTGATGCGTCCACCCAGATCCCCCTCGGCCATGCGGTCGAGGCTTTGCGTGAGAAGCGACAGAATGCCTTCGGCTCTTTTGCGCTCAGTGATGTCGGTGGCAAACTTGACCACCTTGATCACCCGCCCCGACGCGTCAAAGATCGGGTTGTAGGAAGCCTGGATCCAGATTTCCTTGCCCCCCTTGCCGAAGCGCTGGAATTCGGCCGCTATATATTCTCCGCCGCGCAGCTTGTCCCAGAAGCCTTGGTAATCAGCGCTTGCCGCATAGCTCGGCTCGCAGAAGATGGCATGGGGTTTTCCAACGATCTCGTCGAGCTGATAGCCGACGGTGGAGAGAAAATTCTCATTTGCGCTGATGACCCGCGCGTTGAGGTCAAAGGCGATAACCGCCTGAACGCGCGAGATCGCTGCAACCTGGGCAGCGTGGTCGGCGGCCGTGAGCACCTGGTCGGTGACATCGGTGGCAAATTTCACGACCTTGAACGGCTTGCCTTTGGGGTCGAGCACGGGGTTGTAGCTGGCCTGGATCCACACTTCCCGCCCGCCCTTGGCGATACGGCGATAGACTTCAGCGCGGAACTGCCCCTGTCGCAAGTCCTGCCAGAACTGGCGATAGTCAGGTCCCTGCACATAGGCTGGATCACAGAACATGGAGTGATGCTTGCCCACAATCTCAGCGAGATCATAGCCCATGGCGCGAAGGAAATTATCATTGGCCCACAAAATGGCGCCATCGAGATCGAACTCGATAACGGCCTGACTGCGCATCATCGCCGTCACTTTTGCCTGCAGTTCCGACTGAGATCCGCCGAAAGCCCGTGCCCACATGAGGTTCTCCCTTGCCGGGCCGGTCCGCACCCGGCCGCGTGCAATCAGGCTGAACCTTCATGATTGATAAAATATAACGGGGCCCATAACCAAAGTTACGGACAAATCACCTTGAAAATCAAAGGCCCACTCGAGCAGCGCACGACAATTTAGCGCCTGACACTCGGTAAAACTACTATTACGAAAACTTATTCCTCATTAGGCGTTCTGACAGATCATCGAGATGTCGCGCGGCGACTCCCTCCCTGACCTCCCGAAAGGGGCCGCGGGCTTTATGCCCGCGGCCCCTCAGACTGGGGGAACTCCCCCAACATCAGACTGGTCAGCCTCAGAACTCATCCCAATCAGCCGAGATGGCTGCATTGCCGTGGGAGAGATAGGCCTTGGCTGCAGGCTGGCGCATGGCCGGGCGACGCGCAGGAGGCGCCGCCGCCACATGGCCGTCTGCATCTGTACGGAACACAGCCACGACCCGGTCAAGTTCGCTGGCCTGGGCTTCGGTCTGTTCGATAGCGGCGTTGGTCTGCTCGACCAGAGCTGCGTTGTGCTGGGTCATCTCGTCCATCTGACGTACAGCCACACTCACCTCTTCGATGGCGGAGGCCTGCTCGCGGCTGTCGCGGGCCATGCCTTCCATGAGCAGGGAGTTGGATTTGGCCGCTTCAACCATTGCCGAGAGCTTGCCGGCCGCTTCCGCAACAAGCCGCGTGCCGGCACCAACTTCGCCAGCCGAGGCCTCGATCAGCACCTTGACGTCGGAGGATGCCTGGGCGGCCGACTGGGCCAGACGCCGCACTTCGACGGCCACAACGGCAAAGCCTTTACCGGCATCGCCGGCCCGGGCCGCTTCGACCGAAGCATTGAGGGCAAGCAGATTGGTCTGGAAGGCGATGTCGTCGATCAACCCGATGATGTTGGAGATCTTCGAGGACGAGGTCGAGATCTGCTCCATGGCGAGGGTTGCCCGCGCCATCACTTCTCCACCTTCCTGGGCGGTCCGGCTCACCAGCTGCGCGTCGTGATTAGCATCGCGCGCACGATCGGCGTTCTGGATCACGGTCTGCGCCAGCTGCTCCATGGCGGCAGAAGTCTCTTCAATCGTCGCGGCCTGTCGCGTGGTCCGTTCGGACAGGTCGTTGGCTCCGGACAGGATTTCGCCGGTTGCGGTCTTGATCGATGACGACGTCCGCTTGAGCTGGGTAACCACCTCGGTCAGCGTGTCGGCGACACCGTTCGCGTCATTTTTGAGCTTGGCAAACGAGCCGCGATAATCGCCGGTCATCCGCACGGTCAGGTCCGTTCGTGCAAGAGCGCCGAGAACCATACCGGTTTCCTCGATGCCGCGATCGACGGTCTCCACCAGCGAATTGACCGCAGTGCCAAGGCTGTTCAGCTCCGGATCGGGGAACTCAGCATGAACGCGCTTGGTGAAGTCACCGGCGATGGCCGCGTCGACGACTTCGCCGAAGGCTGCCTGCAGGTCTGTCATCATGGCGCGGCGCTGCTGCTCATCGGAAATGATACGGGCCGCCTCCGCCTCTGTCATTTCGCTGATCTTGAGGCCGTTTTCGCGGAAAATCTCCACGGCGCGCGCCATATTGCCGATTTCATCCTTACCGGCCTGATAGGGCACCTCGATGTCGTAACGGCCCTGCGCCAGTTCGCGCATCACGCCGGTCATGCGCACGATGGGCCTGGACAGGAGTCCGGCGCCGAACCAGACGACCACAAGAGCAACCGCGAGCAATGCACCCGAAGCAAAAAACGCGAGAGTGCGCATCTGGTTGATGCCGGCATAGATGGTCGTCGCCGGCACTTCCATGATCATGGCCCACTGTTCCTCAACCCCGGGGAAGTTGAACAGCGTTGTCATCACGAAGAGTTCGACACCCTCTGGGTCGACATAGGTCATGCCCGTGCCGATCAGGCGCTCATTGAGAAGGCCTTCGGCAAAGGCCGCAGGCATGGGCTGACCGACTTGGGCAGGATCCCAATGGGAGACCCATGTCCGGTCATTGCTGACCAGCATCACCCGGCCATCACCAAATGGCTTCATCTCGGCGACCATCTCGCCGATCGTGTCGAGAGCCAGATCGGAGGTCAGAATACCTGCCGGCTTGTTGTCTCTTTCGATGACGACACTGATCGTGCTGAGCAGAACCGACTTGCCGTCGATAGGATAGGCATAGGGAGGGGTAAGGACGTCCCTGTTCTCCCGCATCGGCAGATCGTACCAGCTCTCCGTGCCGTTTTCCGGCGACATGTCGAGCAGTTCGGTGGCGACGCCATCGGGGCCATTGGTGAAGTAGGGCACAAACCGCCCCGACGCATCCGAATAGGGATGGCCAACATAAATCTCGTCCCTGCCATCAAGGGCATTGGGGTCGAAAGCCAGCGTCATTCCCGTAATCTCGGGCTTGGATGCCAGAACTGATTTGACCATCTGGCCAAGTTCATCCCGGTTGACGCGGGACAGGGCAATATTGCCTTCGAGTGCAGAAGCCACGCCTTGGGTGAGGTTTATGATCGAGCCAAGCTCGCCTGCCGTCATCTCCGCATAGCCGGACAGCAGGGCCCGCGCGCGCGCTTCTGCCTCTTCCCGCGCCGTATCATGCATCAATGACGTACCGCCGAGCACGACTGCCGCAAGGCTGGTCGAGATCAGGACGCCGGCGCCGAGCACCAGCTTCCACCGAATGGACAAATCAGAAAATTTCATAAATATGCACTGCCCCCAAGCCCCTCCTGGGGCTGACCTGCCTTCGGCCACGCGGAAAATGCGGCCTTTACTTTGCGCCGTGAAAGTCTGAGGCAGGGGTCGCTCGTTCGGATTATCCTCCGCGAACGTGCTGCCAAATATATCCTCATCCCTTGTCAGGCGCTTCCGACCTGATCACAGGCTGTCTTAAGCTCCGGTAAAGTACGAAGGGCGCAGAGCGCAAAAACAAAGGAGGGGGCAAGATTGCCCCCTCCCGAACTACTTTTAAACTATGACCGGACCTTAGAATTCGTCCCAGTCTGCGGCGATGGCAGCATTGCCCTGCGACCGGAGGGCTGGTGCCGGTGCCCGCCGTGCCGTCTGGCGGCTCGGCTCCGGCGCATGTGCACGTTCGCGGCCATCGGCAATGCGGAACACGTCGACAATCCGGTCCAGTTCGCTGGCCTGGGCCTCGGTCTGCTCGATGGCGGCATTGGTTTCTTCGACCAGCGCCGCATTGTGCTGGGTCATTTCATCCATCTGCCGGACGGCGACCGTCACCTCATCGATGGCCCCGGCCTGCTCCCGGCTATCGCGTGCGATAGCTTCAAGGGAAAGCGTATTTTCCCGGATGGCGGCCAGCACACTGGTCAGCTTGCCGGCTGCGCCGTCCACAAGCTTGGACCCCGACGACACTTCCCCGGCGCTCTGTTCGATCAGGGCCTTGACCTCGGAAGAGGCATTGGCGGCACTTTGTGCAAGGCGCCGCACTTCCACCGCCACCACGGCAAAGCCCTTTCCGGCCTCACCCGCGCGGGCAGCTTCCACCGAGGCGTTAAGCGCCAGAAGATTGGTCTGGAAAGCGATATCGTCGATCATGCCGATGATATTGGAGATCTTGGCCGACGACTGTGTGATCCGCTCCATGGCCTGGGTCGCCTCCTGCATGGCAACCCCGCCCTCTTCGGCAGTACGGGTCACCTGCGCAGCATTGGCGCTGGCATCGCGGGCCCGCTCTGCATTCTGCATCACGGTTTGTGCCAACTGCTCCATGGCTGCGGTGGTTTCCTCGATCGTCGCCGCCTGCTTGGTCGTCCGTTCGGACAGATCGTTGGCTCCCGAGAGGATTTCTCCCGTAGCCGACTTGAGCGAACCAGACGTATGGCGCAGCTTGCCGACGACATCCGTCAGCTTGTCGGCCACCGCGTTGATGTCGTCCTTGAGCCGGGCAAAGGCGCCCTCATAATCGCCTTCCATGCGCTGGGTGAGATCGGTATTGGCCAGCGCACCGAGCACCTCGCCGATCTCGCTGACGCCGCGGTTGAAGGTTGCCACCAGCTTGTTGACGCCACCGGCGAGACTATTGAGTTCAGGGTCGGGGAAACGGGCCGGGACCTGGCGCGAAAAATCACCGGCAATGGCCGCATCCACCACAGTGCCGAAAGCGCTCTGCAGCTCAGCCATCATATTCTGGCGGGCCTCCTGCTCGGAAATGATCCGCGCAGCTTCAGCTTCGGTCATCTGGCTGACGCGCTCACCGTTCTGACGGAAAATCTCGACGGCGCGCGCCATGCCGCCCACTTCATTGCCCATGCCTGTATAGGGCACCTCGGTATCGTAGCGACCCTCGGCAATCGCCTCCATGGCACCAGCCAGCTTGGGAACCGGACGCGTGATGAGGCGGGACGCAACAAAGCCGATGAGGCCGAGAACGACCGTCACCACTAGGCCAACCATGGCAATCAGGCCGACGACGCTGTTGGCGGCTGCTTCGACAGTAGAAAGCGGCTGTCCGACAAAGATGGCCCCCATCGCTTCGCCGCTCATTTTCACGATCGGCTGGATCCCGGCCAGATAGGCCTCGCCGCCCAGAGTGATCGGACCGCCGTAAGTGGCACCGTCGACGAGGGTCTTGAAGACTTCGCTGTCGGCGCCAATGCTCAGCGCTTCCACACGTGTACCGTCGGCGCTCGTGATGCTGCTTGTCTTGGAAACAAAAGCCCCGCTCTCCGGGTCCATCACGAAGATGGCGGCGCCCTGGCGGGTCACCCGTGACACGGAGTCGATGATCTCATTGTCGTAGAACGGTGGGATCGCCCAGCTCTGGAACTTGGCGATGGAGCCATTTTCGTTCCATTCCAGCACGGAACCGGAAATGCGACGCTCGAGGATGGTCGCAGCGACACCCAGATTGGTCTCTTGCTGAACGACGCTGCTCTCCAGAGATTGCGCGCGCAGGTTAAAATAGATGGACGCCGACACCGCGCCAATCGAAGCAATAATCGCACCCATGACCAAAACCAGGATGGTCGTGGTCATACGAATATTGCCCAACACCTTCACCAAACGTCCCATCATTCCCCCTCTCGCGCCTTGTCCCAGGGTCCTGTGGGCAAGCGCATAAAAAACCGAACCTTAACCACGTCGGGTTAACCGGAAGTTCCATACCGGCGCCTTAACAGCAGGCTCTATCCCGCTGACAAGATTGAAAGATTTTTCCAATCAAGACGTCTACCCCGCATCGCGGAGCGCCCCTTGACCTGCCCGCCTCAGAAATCGGACCAGTCATCCTTGATGGCCGCGTTGCCGGTCGTGAAATAGGCGCGCGTTGCGGTCTTGAGCTTGTCCTGCAGCCCCCGTGCACCCTCGGCGAGCGCCGCGAGGGGCCGCGTCTTGCCTTCAGCGCGCACGCTCTGTTCCCTGACGGTGAAAACCTCAACGATCGTATCGAGCTTGTTGGCCTGCGCCTCGGTCTGCTCGATCGCCGCATTCATTTCCTCCACCAGCGCGGCATTGTGCTGGGTCATCTCATCCATCTGACGGACGGCGCTGTTGACCTCATCGATCGAGGCTGCCTGCTCCCGGCTTTCGCGAGCGATGTCGCCCATCTGCGCATTGGAAGCGCGGGCCGCCTGAAGCATGGTTTCGAGTTTGCCGGCCGCGTCGGCGACGAGCCGTGAACCGCCCTTGACCTCAAGTGCACTCTGCTCGATCAGCTGCTTGACGTCGGACGATGCGCTGGCCGCAGACTGGGCCAGGCGGCGCACTTCCACGGCAACCACCGCAAAGCCCTTGCCCGCTTCACCCGCCCGGGCCGCCTCGACAGAAGCGTTGAGGGCAAGCAGATTGGTCTGGAAGGCAATGTCATCGATCATGCCAATGATGTTGGAAATCTTGGCCGAGCTCTGAGTGATCCGCTCCATGGCCAGATTGGCCTCGGCCATGACACGTCCACCGTCTTCGGCCGAACGCGTCACCTCGTCGGCAGTACCGCTCGCGTCCTGTGCGCGCTTGGCGTTCTCCATCACTGTCAGGGCCAGCTGCTCCATGGCCGCCGACGTTTCTTCGATGGTTGCCGCCTGCTTGGTCGTGCGCTCGGACAGATCATTGGCACCCGAAAGGATTTCACCCGTCGCGGTCTTGAGCGTGCCCGATGTCTGCTGCAGATCGCTGATGACCTGGCTGAGCTTGTCGGCAACCGCATTGGTATCGTCCCGCAGGCGTGCGAAAGCGCCCTGATACTCGCCTTCCACCCGCTGGGTCAGGTCCGTGTGAGCCAGCGCGGAAAGCACCGCGCCGGTTTCGCCAATGCCGCGATCGACGGTCTCGACCAGCTCATTGACCGATCGGGCAAGCCTGTTGAGTTCGTCATCGGGGAAGTTCATGTCCACCCGGCGGCCGAAATCCCCGGCAATGGCAGCATCGACCACCACACCAAACGCGCGCTGCAGCTGCAGCATCATGCGCGCCCGCTCCTCCTGATTGGCAATGATGGTGGCGGCCTCCGCCTCAGTCATCTGCGCAACCTTGAGACCGTTTTCACGGAACACTTCCACGGTCCGGGCCATGGCGCCGATCTCGTCGCTGCGTCCGGTGCCGTCGACTTCGATATCGAGATCGCCTTCGGCGAGGGCCTGCATCGTCCCATTGAGGCGCGAAATCGGACGGCTGATCGACCGCGCGAAGAAATAGCCAACCAGCGCAGCAATCGCGAGCAGAGCCGCCGCCATGGCGAGGATCATGTTGCGCATATCAGTGACGGGCGCGTTGGCTTCGGCTTCCGGCTGCGCCGCAACGATGGCCCACTCCACTGCGCCAACATTGACCTTGAGCGCGCGCACCAGCATGGTTTCGTCGCGGAAGTCGTGGCTCATGCCTTCGCTGGGCTGTCCGGCAAAAGCGGCCACGACCGCATCGGAGGTCAGGGTGGTGACGAGTACGTCGCCAGCCTCGGTGCGCGGCGTTTCCGTGCGCAGCAAGTCGTCCTTGCCTACAACGACGACTTCACCGCTGCCACCAAGACCCGACAGTGCCGAGACGCGCTCGCTGACTGCAGCCGGGGAGATGGCAAGCACCATCACGCCCAGCCGGTTCTCCTTTTCGAAAACCGGCATGGCCATGAAGCTGAGCGCCTGCCCGCCCGGAGCATAACTGGTAAAATCGACAAAGCCGGCGGCATTCGGCTCAAGGTCCTTGCCCAGTGCAAAGGCCTGGCCAAGACCCGAGGCGGAGAGGGGCGCCCCACTCCCGACATTGGCAGCAAAGTCGGTGTTCTTGACCACCGAATAGACCACGTCACCCGCAAGATTGAGCAGAAGCACGTCGCTGTAGCGGCGCTCATGCATCAGCGTGCGGAAGCCCGGATGGTAGCGCTTGTGCGGCGCATCATAGGTGCCGGCCTGCCCATTGGTGCTGTCGAGCTCATCGCGCGCAGCCGGATTGGGATTGTCCGTCACATAGGCCTTCTGAAGAATTTCGCTCGCCCGATCGCCCATGCCCATGCGCAGTTCGCTGAGGCCGCGATCGAGGTTTTTCATCGCCGTCACCGTGTCGGCACGTTCGACGAACAGCCGCAGATCGACTTCGACATCCCGGTAATAGTCGGTGATCATGGTCGCACCGGTATGGAGCGCGGCCTGCATGGACTGCTCCCGCTGCTCCAATACGGTGGACTGTCCGATCAGATAGCTGGCAATACCCACGCCAGCGCTGACGATCAGGGCCGTGCCCATCAGGGCGAGCGGCAGTTTCTTGGCAATATTGAGCCGTGGTAACAAATGCATAGCCATCTCCCCCGGAGGCTGTGGTCCGTTTTTCGGTACGACGCCGAGACGCGTCAGCCTCGCCCTCCCGGCAAGTCCAAACGCGTCGGACAATTTCATGAGTGCAATCGTTACAGCCTTACGCTTAACTACTTATTACGCGTCCGGAACTTAACCGAGACAAATAAAAAAAGGCGCCCCCGAAGGAACGCCTTGATTTCTATCACTGAAATGGTTGCACTCAGGTCAGGGCGCCAATAACAGCCTCGATCCGCTTCTTCATCGTCGAGACGTCGAACGGCTTGATGATATAGTTATTCACGCCAGCGGCGATCGCTTCCTTCACCTGCTCGGCGTCGGAACGGCCCGTCGCCATGATGAACGGCATTGCCTGGGTCCGCGGATGCTTGCGAATAACCTTGAGCAAGGTCAGGCCATCGATATCGTCCATGTTCCAGTCGGAAATGATCAGATCGACATTGGACTGCTCGAGCTTGCCGAGCGCGTCGCGCCCGCTCTTGGCCTCAATGATATCCTTGAAGCCCAGCTGATTGAGAATATACTTACAGATGCCGCGCATCGACTGCTGGTCATCGACGATCAAAACGCTGACAGCGCTTGCTTTTGGCATGGAATTCTTACCCTCTACGCGCCCGGGACCGCAGCCCCGTACCTTTAGCCGCCATCCTAGGCAGCAAGCGTTACAATTCCCTCAACCCGCACTGGCGGATTTTCGGGGACGGATTTACGCGGCGGACCGCATCTTCACCAGAGCATTGGCGAGCTTGGCTGCAATCTGTTCGATTGGTGCCTGTTCGACGACAGCGCCTTCCTCAAAAGCCACGCGCGGCATCCCATAGACCAGCGCCGATGCCTGGCTCTGGCCGACGGTATAGGCACCCGCCTCACGCATGAGTTTGAGCCCGCGCGCCCCGTCACGACCCATGCCGGTGAGGATGGCACCGACCGCCATGGGGCCAACAGCCTTGGCGACGGATTCGAACAGCACGTCCACGCTCGGCCGATGGCCACTGGCCAGCTCGTCCTGGCTCAACCGGCATTTGAGCTGCCCCGACGACCGCTCGACCCGCAGATGATAGTCGCCGCGGGCCACATAGGCATGACCGGGTCGCAGAACGAGGCGATCTTCTGCCTCCACAACCTTGAGATCGCACAATTCATCGAGCCGCGCGGCAAAGCGTGCCGTAAAGCCGGGCGGCATGTGCTGGGCGATCACGACGGGCGGGCAATCGGACGGCATGCCGGTCAGCACGGCGCGAATGGCCTCGACGCCACCGGTCGAAGCCCCAAGGGCAATCAACGCACCATCGGGTGCAGCAGCGGTGCGAACAGCAACCTTTGGCGCCTCGGTGCGAACGGCAGCGCCTCGCACGTCCGTGCGCGCCGCCGAGCGGATCTTTTCTCTCAAATTGACACCGAAGGCATCAAGACCACCGGCAAATTCAGCGCTTGGCTTGGCCACGAAATCAACGGCGCCCAATTCCAGCGCCAGAAGAGTTTCACTGGCACCCTTGGTGGTCAGGGTCGAAACCATGACGACCGGCGTCGGACGCAAGCGCATGAGCTTTTCGAGGAAGGCCAGCCCGTTCATATTGGGCATTTCGATATCAAGCGTGACCACGTCCGGGTTCAGCTGCTTGATCTTTTCGCGCGCGTCGATCGGGTCAGTGGCCGTACCGACCACGTCGATGTCGCCGTCGCGCGTCAGCATGCGCGCAAGAACCTCGCGGATAAGCGCCGAATCGTCGACGACCAGAACCTTGATGGTCATGCTGCTACTCGCTTGGTCCCGGACAGGGACTGATAGATGGTTTTGCCGACGAGGCGGAAGCCTTCCCCGCCCGAGCCCAGATTTTCGGAGTGACCGATGTAGAGGAAGCCCTCGGGCGCAAGGACTTTGCCGAAGCGACCAAACACCATGCCCTGCGTCGGCTTGTCGAAATAGATGGCGACGTTGCGGCAGAAGATGGCGTCGAATGGGCCCTTCACGGGCCAGTCCGCGATCAGGTTCAGTGGCTTGAAGGCGACGAGCTCGCGGACGGCGGACGGCACGCGGACCGTGCCGTCGCCCAGATGCTCGAACGGGCGCGCACGGACGGGGGTAAGCCCGGCCAGTTCGCTCTCCGGATAGATGCCCCGTGCTGCCTTTTCGAGCACAGCCGTGTCGATATCGGTTGCCAGGATCTTGAAATCCCAGCGCTTGAGTTCTGGATAGGCGGCCAGCAAATCCATGCCGATCGTATAGGGCTCAGGGCCCGTCGAGCATCCCGCTGACCAGATGCGCAGGCGCGTGCCGCGCGGCTTCGCAGCGACCAGCTTGCCCACATATTCGCGCAGATGATCGAAGTGGTGATCTTCGCGATAAAAGCGCGTCAGATTGGTGGTCAGCGCGTTGATGAAATCCTGTTCCTCGGCAGCGCTTGCGCCGCTCTGAAGATAGTCGACATAGGCGTCAAAGCCGGTCAGGCCGAGCGCGCGCACGATCTTGGAGAGCCGCGAAATCACGAGGGTCCGCTTGGCATCGCTCAGAGCGATCCCCGCGACCCGATAGACCCGTTCCTTGATCCGCGAAAACTCGCGCTCGCTGAGGGAATACTCTCCCTGTTCCATATTTTCTTTCCTGAAGCCCCCGGGCTGATGGCCCTGTCCGGTCCCTGCCCCGCCAGCACTTGCGATTGGCGCGGTCAGAGATAATCCGATCTTGATCCTTGCAGTCCTTAGATTGCGTAAATTCCAGCCTGCCATCCGGCGCGATATTTGCGCTCCCGGATAGCTCCGGCCCGGCCAGCGACTAGAACAGCTCGATGTCGTCCGAAACGACGGGCCGCACCACGCGACGCTTGGCCAGCGCCAGTTCCTGCGTCGCCACGCTCATGCCCACATCGCTGTCGAGGCGCTTGACGAAGGCGCGCCCGGAATGCGGCTTGAACAGCACCCGCCGGGCGTAATTGCCGCCCAGATCCTCGCTCGTCGCCAGATAGCCTTCGTCGGCCAGGAACTGACGGACGAAGTCGATGTTCTTGGAGCCGACATCGTCGAGCGCAGAATTGATCTTGCCCCCGCCGAACACCTTGATCTCGAGATTGGCCTTGTTGCCGCTGCCCTGGGACAGGACCTTGTTGATCAGCTTCTCCATGGCAAAGGCACCGTAGCGCGCCGACGCTCCATAGCGATCCTTGGCCACGCCGGACTGCTCGGCGAGCAGAAAGTGGTTCATGCCCCCCACCCTGGCAACCCTGTCCCGGACACAGGCCGAAATGCATGATCCCAGCACGGTGGAGAAAGTAATGTCGGCAGCGCCTGACACGTGACAGTCGCCCTGGTGAACGGTGGTCACAACGCCGCGGTCAAACTCCGGAGGCAGCGAGTTATTCAGGGCCATTTATCGTATAGTACCTTTGACGGGCCTTAGAACTGCAGTCTACCCCGGGAATGTTATCCAAACGCTAACCACGACCCACAACGGGACCGTACGCGATGTCGCTGGCAACCCCCGGTTTAGAAATATGGCGATAGTATGGGACCGAGCGGTATGGGGTCACAGGCATGTCATTGAAGAAACTGGCGAGAGAACTGGACGAAACTGCGCGTCAGTCCGCCGCCATGCTCGAAGGCATTACCGAAGCCCTCGAAATGCTCTCCGATGGTGCAAATGCCGCCGATCCCGCCACGCGCAAGGCGGTCATGCTGATCATCATCGCCCTCCAGGGTCAGGACCGGATCGAGCAGCGCTGCCGCAACATGGCCCTGGCCGCCCGACAGTTCTCCCTGCTCCCGCCGACCGCACCCGAAAGCGTCTACGACGAGATCTGGGCGGGGCTGACGCTGGATGAACTCCGCGTGCCTGCCCTTTCCGGCGTGGCCAAGCATCAGGCACACGGCGAAATCGAGCTGTTCTAGCCCGACCGCATGTTAGTATTGGACGAAACAAAGTGGCGCCTTGAGCGCCTTTTTTGTTGCTTGCCTGTCAGCCGCCTAATGTCTGGAACCAAAAGAAAAAGGGCGCCACTGGGGCGCCCCTTTTTATTATCTCCAGGCGACGACCTTACGCGTCGAGCTTTGCGCCGCTGACCACGGCGTGCAGGTCGATCAGGCCGACCATGCGGCTATCGTGTGTGACAATGCCATTGAGCAGTTCGGTATCGATGGCATTGCCTTCTGGAACATTGTGGATGTCGTCCCGCGATACGGTGAGAATGTCCGACACGGCGTCGACCAGGATGCCGACCCACTTGTCGCCGACACTCATCACCACAACCACATGGTTCTTGGTCGGCGAGGTCTGGCCATCGCCGAAGCGGGCGCGCAGGTCGAAGATCGGCACGATCGTGCCGCGCAGATTGATGACGCCGCGGACAAACTCGCGCGTGTTGGGCAGGGGCGTCGCCCCGTTCCAGGCGCGGATTTCACGCACGGTGGTGATCTCGACCCCATAGGTCTGATCGCCGATCGAGAAAGCAATGAGTTGGAGCGTATTGGCGCCAGCAAGCGCCGTCTTGTCCCCAAGGTCGTCCCGTATCGCGAGGGCTTCCATTGTGCTGCCTTTCTGCCGTCCCGTGGGTCGGCTGTACTCTAAGCGCGGCTGGCGACCGCTTTACTGGTTCTCACGGACGGCTGGCCATGCCGCCCGTTTTGGCCGCTAGGCCGCATTCTGGTGGAATTGGGTGACCTTGAGGCCCTGCACGTCAACAATGAGGGCAACATTGCCGTCCCCGAGAATGGTACCGCCCGCAATACCATCCACGCGTTCGAAATTCTCTTCGAGGCTCTTGATGACAACCTGCTGCTGACCAATGATGTCGTCCACCACCAGCGCAACCTTCTGGCTGCCCTCTGTCTCACACAGCACCACAAAGCGTTCGTCCGCCGCCTTGGTCGACACCATCTCGAAGCGCTGGGCGACATCGATCACCTGAACATATTCGCCCCGGACCTGCAGCACCTGGCCGCCGGACGGAACGCGTTCAAACATCGCGCCCGAGCACTGGATGGTCTCCACGATCGAGGACAGCGGCACCACATAGGGATTTTCGCCAACCTTGACGAGCATGACGTCGAGCACGGCAAGCGTGAGGGGCAGACGCAGGGTCATGCGTGATCCCTTGCCCGTCCAGGAGCGGACGTGCACCGAACCACCGATCTTCTTGATGTTGGACAGCACCACATCCATGCCGACACCGCGGCCCGAGATGTCGCTCACCGCATCGGCCGTCGAGAACCCCGGCGCGAAGATGAGCTGGTCGATCTGCTCGTCGGTTGGCGTGATGTCGGGAGCCACAAGTCCCTTGTCGCGCGCCAGTTGCAGCACGCGCTCGCGGTTGATGCCGGCGCCATCGTCCTCGACGATGATGAGAATATTGCCGCCGGCCTGCTCAGCCGACAGACGAATGGTTCCGGTGTCCGGCTTGCCGGCAGCGCGACGCTTTTCCGGGTCTTCAATGCCATGGTCGGCCGAGTTGCGGATCATGTGCGTCAGTGGATCGGACAATTGCTCGATCACCGTCTTGTCGATTTCGGTGTTCTCGCCAATGGTCTCGAGCTTGATCTTCTTGCCGGTCTTGGTCGCAAGTTCGCGCACGAGGCGCGGCATGCGCGAGAAAACTGACTTCACCGGCTGGGCGCGGATTGCCATCACCGAGTCCTGCAGTCCGCGCGTCGTCTGCGCCAGCACTTCGAGGCCGCGCACCAGTTCGGTGTAGCGGGCCCGCAGAGTCTCATCCATCTGCTGGGTGAGCATGGACTGCGTGATCACGAGTTCACTGACCATGTTGACCACGCGGTCAACCTTGTCGAGGTCGACGCGGATCGACTGCACGCCGACCGAGCGGCGCTCGCCGTCTTCACCGTCACCACCAGTCTTGGCGGCAGCGGGCGGTACGATCTTGGCAACCGGCGCCGCGACAGGAACGCGTGGCGGCGTCGCCGCGCTGATTTCCTCGGCGAGATCGGCAAAACTCAGAGCCGGCTCTTCAGCAACCGGAGCGGCCGGCGAAACTGCTGGACGGGCCGCAACCTGCGCAACTTCATCATCGGTCAGCGCCAGAAGATCAGCGTAGTCTGACTGCTGCACGGCAGCGTGCGACGACGGTGCATCAGGCTGTCCGCTCGATATCCGCGCGCCGCCCAGCGGCACGATGGTGATTTCGCAATCACCCTCGACAAATTCAAAAACCTCGCGGATCGCCGCTTCGGTCAGATCAGGCGCCGAAAGAGTGATTTCCCAGGAGCAATAGACGCCGAATGGCTCGAAATCGCTGAGCGCCGGCACTTCGCCCATCACCGCACGTACGTTGATTTCGCCGAGCACGCTGAGTTCGCGCAGCAGCAGCAGCGGATCATTTGCTCGGGCATAGAGCTGACGGAAGGGGGTGAAGCGCACTTCCCAGCTGCCCGGCGCCACCTCGAGAGGCAGCGCTTCAAACGTGTCCTCATCGGCGTCGTCGATATTGAGCTGGACCATGACCGGCGTGAACTCGATGTCGAATTCTTCAATGATCTCGCCATTGAGGTCGTCATCTTCGCTGCCGGCACCGCTGCCACCGCGGGCGATCAGGTCAAAGCGGGATTTCTCCTCGTGACCATAATCGGCGGGCAATTCGTCGCCGGTCTTGGCGGCGTTGACATGGTCCGCGACAATGTCGTTGGCCTTAATGCAGAGGGTTACGACGTCGTCGGTCAGCTCGACCCGGCCGTCACGGACATAGTCGAGCAGCGTCTCATAGGCATGGGCAAAGCCCACCAGAGCGGTAAAGCCGAAAGCACCTGCACCGCCCTTCACCGAGTGAATGGCGCGGAAGACCGCATTGAGACGGTCGGCATCGCGTTCACCGGCTTCGATGGCAGCAAACTGCTCCTCGAGCTCAGTCAGCAGCTCCGAACATTCGTCGAAATATGTGGCCTTGAAATCGTCCAGGTCGCTCATTTTTGGCTGACCAGCCTCGCAGTTTGATTGTTAATGGACGACGCGCTGAATGACGCTGATGAGCTTGTCCGGATCGAACGGCTTGACGATCCAGCCCGTGCCCCCGGCGGCCTTGCCCTGGTCGCGCTTGTCCTGGCTGGTCTCGGTGGTGAGGATCAGGATCGGCAGGCTCTGGTACTGCCCACTGGCGCGCACATTCTTGATGAACTCGATGCCGTCCATGACCGGCATGTTGATGTCGGTGATCACCACGTCGACATCCTGGCTCATGAGGACATCGAGGCCCTGGCGGCCATCTTCGGCCTGCAGCACTTCGAAACCGGCATTGCTCAACGTGTGATGCAGCATCGCGAGGATGGTCCGCGAGTCATCAACGGTCAGTACGCGCAACGTCATTGTCTTATCATCCCTGAAAACTGGCCCGCCAGGCCCAGGCGCTCAACAGCGGCCATCATCGAAACGCTGGGCGCTTCGATGGCAAATTCAAAATCGTTTCTGCGTGCAGTCTCTGCGGCACTGACCAGCATCAAGAGCGCATTGGTAGACACACGTTCCACCGCGCCGGCGGCGACCGTGACCGGCCCTCGCTCGAGCGCTTCGATCAACTTGTCGCGGATGGCATCAAGCGCATCGAGATCGATAACCTCTGGCAAGGTAATCGAGTGTTTGTCCTGATTTGCCATGATGTAGCCTGCCCCCGGAGTTTTCTCCTGAGCGCCATATTCAGCCGCAACGGTTTAAGAAGTGCTAAGGTTGAAAGGCCCGAAACGGGTAGCTTGCAGTGGCCTGCTACTGCCTGTAACCAAACTTAACGAAATGCAGCGGACCTACGCCATGACCACCAAAATTGCCCTCACCGGGCTCGCCCGCGATCTCGCCGCCCGTGCCGAGGCAGGCAATCCAGTGCGCGTGGGTGTTATCGGATCTGGCGAGATGGGAACCGACCTCGTCACCCAGATGAGCCTGATGAAGGGCATCGAGATGGCGGCCATCGCCACCCGTCGCCCGCATACGGCGCTGGACGCGATGAAGATCGCCTATGACGGCGATGACAGCATGGGCAAGGAAGCAGACAGCCCGGCCCAGGCCACCGCTGCCATCGAAGCAGGCAAGATTGCCATTACCTCGGCCGAAACCCTTGTCACTACACCCAATATTGACGTCATCATCGACGCGACAGGCAAGCCGGGCGTGGCCGCGGACTACTGCCTCACCGCCATGGAGCACGGCAAGCACCTGGTGATGATGAACGTCGAAGCCGACGTCACCATCGGCCCGTATCTCAAGGCCCAGGCCGACCGGCTCGGCGTTGTCTATTCGGTTGGCGCGGGTGACGAGCCAAGCTCCTGCATGGAGCTGATCGAATTCGTTTCCGCTCTCGGCCTCGACATCGTCGCCGCAGGCAAGGGCAAGAACAATCCGCTCAGGCATGACGCCGTGCCGGACGACTATCGCGAGGAAGCCGCGCGCCGGAATATGAACCCGCGCATGCTGGTCGAGTTCGTGGACGGCTCCAAGACCGCCGTCGAAATGTGCGCCATCGCCAATGCTACCGGTCTCCTGCCGGATGTGCCCGGCATGCACGGCCCCAAGGCCGATCGCGACGACATGGCCAAGGTGCTCATCCCCAAAGCCGACGGCGGCATTCTCAACTCATCGGGTGTGGTTGACTTCACCATCGGCAAGGGCGTCGCTCCCGGGGTCTTCGTCATCGTCAAGGCCGAGCATCCGCGCATCATTGAGCGCATGGATGATCTCCATATCGGCCACGGCCCCTACTACGCCTTCTTCCGCCCCTATCACCTGACCAGCCTTGAGGTGCCGCTGACCTGCGCCCGCATCATGCTGACCGGCAAGCCGGACATGGTGCCGCTGCCGCGCCCGGTCGCCGAAGTCTGCGCCGTCGCCAAGCGTGATCTCCTGCCCGGCGAAACCTTCGATGCCATCGGCGAGACTTGCTACCGCTCCTACACGATGACCGTCACCGATGCCCGCGCCCGTGGCGCGGTCCCGGTGGGCCTGCTAGAAGGCGGCAAGGTCACCGCACCGGTGAAAAAGGGTGACCTGCTGACCACGGCCAACAGCCAGCCAGACAGTTCGACCCGCCTCTTCGCCCTGCGCCAGGAGCAGGATCGCATGCTGGGCTACTAGGCGCCAAAGGCCCGGCCAGAGCCAGGCCTCAGCCGTCCTTAGCTGCCACGAATGGCGATCTTGCCCTTGCGTCCGGGTTCGCCGCTGGCGCGCGCCGCCTCGGCCACCTGCTCGATCGGGTAGGACGCCTCGATGGGCAGCACCAATTTGCCCGCAGCAGCATCCTGGATGAGTTCACCCAGCAGTTCGCCAATCCGCTGCGGCTTCACCGGCGGCTTGCTGCCCCAGAACCCCTTGACGATAATCCCCCGGAACAAAAGGTCTGCCGCCGAAATCGACAGCGGCCGCTCCGACATCGCGCCAAAGCTGATCAGTTCGGCCCCGTCGCTGGCAATTTCGAGCAATTGTATGGGGCCATCGCCACCAAGGGAATCGATCGCGCGCACCACTGGCGCGCCACGGGTCAGGGCCTTGGCACGCGCGACCCACTCCGGATCGTCCGTCGCAACCACATTGGCTATACCGATTTCCGTCATGGCTGCAACAGCGTCCGCTCGCCTGACCAGACCCAGCACATTGATGCCGCGCTCTGCGCCATAGCGCGCCACCAGCTTGCCCACCGCGCCATTCGCCGCGTTCTGAACAATCCACTGGCCGGGCTCGACACCCAGGCTTTCGAGCAGCATTTTTGCGCTGAGCGGCATGGAGACCAGCTGGCAGGCGGTCTCGTCGCTGACATTGTCCGGCACCGGCACGAGGCGGGCAGCGTCCGCCACATAATATTCGGCCCAGGTATGCATCGCCCCGCCGGCAACACGCTGGCCGATCGTCAAATTGCTGACGCCATCCCCCAGTGCCTCAACGACGCCGACCGCTTCCGTACCAGGCACATCCGGCAGGGCCGGCTTGTGTGCGTACTGACCGGCGATCGTCATCAGGTCATGGTTGTGGACCGGCGACAGCACCATCCTCACCAGCACTTGCCCGGCCCCCGGTTCCGGTCGCGCAGTCTCGGTGCTGGAAAGGACATCCGGGGGCGAACCGATTTGCGAATAGACGGCGCTCTTCATGGGTCAGGCTCCATTGTGCTGAGGCATCAGACATAGGCCGATAGACAACCCGATCAAGCTCGGCTTGCCATTACGCGCCTCCGGCGCTAATTGCTGAGCAACAAAATCAGGATATTGCGATGACCGAAACGCTTGATCCCCGCGCGCCCATTCGCCAGCGCCATGAGACGCGCCTGCGCCTGCTCACGGCCAAAACCGTCACGGATATCACCCCGCTGATGCGCCGGGTCCGACTTGAGGGCGACCTCGAAGGCTTCGTCTCGCCCGCGCACGCCGACCACATCAAGGCCTTCTTCTTTCCAGAGGGCGTGTCGCCAAAGCTGCCTCCGGTTGGCCCGAACGGCGCCGAATTCGCCCCTGGCGAGCGCCCCGAAATGCGCGATTACACGCCCCGCTACTGGAATGTGGCCGAGGGCTGGATCGAGCTCGACTTCGTGCTCCATGGCGATGGACCTGCCGCAAGCTGGGCCGCGTCTGCGGTGCCGGGCAAAACCCTTGTCATCGGCGGGCCGCGCGGCTCCAGCGTCACCCCCATTGCCTTTGACTGGTATCTGCTGGTCGGCGATGAAACCGCCCTGCCCGCCATCGGCCGGCGCATCGAGGAACTCCCCGAAGGCGCACCCGTCGTCGCCATCATCGAGGTCGACAATCCCGCAGAGGAGCAGCAGTTCGAAACCAAAGCCGATCTGCGCCTCGTCTATATCCACCGCAATGGCTCCCCGGCCGGCACCACCAGCCTCCTGCAGGATGCCGTTGCCGCAGCGCAGTTCCCGCAAGGCGACGCCTATGCCTATGTCGCGGGCGAAAGCCAGATGAGCAAGGCGGTCCGCGCCCACCTCACCGACACACGCGGCTTCAACCCCGAGTGGGTGAAGGCCGCTGGGTACTGGCTGCTTGGCGTGGCCGACGCCCACGAGCCGCACTGATTGCGAACGGGCAGCCTAAGTCGGCTGCCCCCCGATCGTCTGGACGGCCGCAGCACCCTGGGAAATGCCCTTGGTGAGGCATTCCTCCGGACCAAGGCCTGATGTCAGCGCCGCAACAAAGCCGCCGGCGAAGGCATCGCCTGCCCCGGTTGTGTCCACGACGTCCACTGCTGGTGCAGCCTGAGCATGGCTTATGCCATTGCGATCGCCGAGGACCGCTCCAAGCCGACCGCGCTTGATGACCACCTGGCCGAACTGTTCGCCCAGGGCGCGGATCTGATCATTGAGATCTTCTTCTCCGGTAAGGCTGCGCGCCTCGTCTTCATTGGCAAAGATCCAGTCGAGCGGCCCGACCCAGTCCCGAAAATTGCTGGCGCCGACTTCTTCGAGAAACCCCACTGACGCGGGATCGATCGCGCAGGGGATGCCCCGCGCGCGGGCCGCCTCGAACAGCGCCTGCACGGCCGCCCGTGGTCCCGGCGCAAAGAGGCTATAGCCCGACACGAGGACAAATCCGGCCCCATCGAGCAGCGACGCCGGCAGGTCATCCGGTGACAGATTGAGGTTGGCACCCCGGTCGGTAAGAAAGCTGCGTTCGCCATCGGGCGATACGATGGTGACCAGAACGCCGGACGGCATTTCCCCGTCGGACGCCAGCGCCGGGACAACGCCCAAATCCCGGAAATGGGTGCCATAGCCCTCGACATCGGCCGCCCCGACACGCGCCGCAAACACCACATCCGCACCGGCTGCCGCGAGCCACACGGCCTGATTGGCACCCGAACCGCCCGGTCGCGTCCGGATCTGGGCCCGCCGGTCGGAGCCCATGACAATAGGACCCTCCGGCTTGACGATAATATCGGTCATCACGTCGCCGACGACGAGGACCCTAGTTTTCATGCGCGCCGGCCGGCCAGCGCCACGGCGATATCAGCGGCGACCTTCGCGTTGTTCTTGACCAGCGCGATATTGGACTGCAGCGACTTGCCTTCGGTCAGCTCGAAAATGCGCTGCAGCAGGAACGGCGTCGTCGCCTTGCCCGAAATCCCCTCGGCGTCGGCATCGGCCAGGGCCTGGGTGATGAAGCGCTCGATGGCGGAGGCTTCCCAGGCATCGCCCTCGGGGACCGGATTGGCGATCAGCACCCCGCCCATGCCCAGATCGTTCTGGATTTTCAGCATGCGGGCAACGCTTTGTGCATCATCGAAGCGATGATCGACCTTATAGCCGCTCTCGCGCGCCCAGAAGGCCGGGAAATCATCGGTGCCGAACCCGAGCACCGGCACGCCATTGGTCTCGAGCACTTCAAGCGTCTTGGCGATATCGAGAATGGATTTTGCCCCGGCGCAGACCACGGCCACGGGTGTACGGCCAAGTTCTTCGAGGTCAGCCGAAATATCGAAACTATCCTCTGCGCCGCGGTGCACACCGCCAATGCCGCCGGTCGCAAATACCGAAATACCGGCCAAGGCCGCGATCTGCATGGTCGTGGCCACGGTCGTGCCGGCCATGGCGCGATTGGCGAGCAGCGCCGAGAGATCGCGGCGGCTGGCCTTTGCGGCCTTGTGACCTTCACGGGCCAGAATTTCGAGATCATCGCCACTGAGGCCGACCTTGAGCTTGCCGTCCATCACCGCGATCGTAGCCGGAACGGCCCCTTGCGCAAAGATGACGCTCTCGACGTCGCGCGCCATGGACAGGTTCTGCGGATAGGGCATGCCATGGGTGATGATGGTGGATTCCAGCGCCACCACGGGAGCACCGTTTGCAAGGGCTGCCCCAACCTCTGGCGACACGGACAGATAGGATTTCTCACTCATGGAATTTCATGGCTCCTGAACGCGGTTTGCCGCTGCGCGGGCAGCACTGGCGTCACGGTTGTGCGCTGCTGCATCATCTATGGTCAAGTCTGCAAAAACTTCCGCCACGCCGCCTTGCCGCCCCCCGAATTTGGCGATAATTTGGCGCCCACTGACGAGCGGAAAGGTCACTTCGCTGACGACACCCATTATTGATGGTGCACATTATGCGCCTCGATGTGAGCCCGGACCCGGGCAAATTGCAGCGAATTTGCCGGCCGCCTCCGGGCGCGCTTCCGAGACGTCCCTTCAGACCCCCATTCCTGATATTCCGGGTACTCAAAGATGAGCCCCCGGGGCTGAGCCGCGGCTCTTTCCGCGTTACAGGCGTTCTGCGCCAAACGGCCGTCATCCCAGACGCCATTGCCTCCACTATATATCCGTTGCAGGAGACACCCCAATATGAAGAAGTCGCTCGCCATTGCCCTGGGCGCTGTGCTGGCCGCCAGCTCCGCTCTTGCTCAGGAAGAACCCGTCCTGAACATTTACAACTGGTCCGACTATATCGCCGAGGACACGATCGCCAATTTTGAGGCGGAGACCGGCATCAAGGTCAATTACGACGTTTACGACAGCAACGAGATCGTCGACGCCAAGCTCCTGGCCGGCAATTCGGGCTACGACATCGTCGTGCCGTCGGGCAATTTCCTCGAACGCCAGATCATGGCCGGCCTGATCCTGCCGCTCGACAAGTCAAAGCTCACCAATCTGGGCAATCTCGATCCCGCCGTCATGGCGACCGCCACCGCGCAGGATCCGGACAATGCGCACGCCGTCCCCTATATGATCAACACCATCGGCCTCGGCTACAACACTGCCAAGGTCGAGGCTGCGCTGGGTGCCGACGCACCGCTGGACAGCTGGGATCTCCTGTTCAAGCCCGAAGTGATCGAAAAGCTCGCCTCCTGCGGCGTGACCGTGCTCGACAGCCCGTCCGAAGTCATGGGCATCGCCCTGCACTATCTCGGCCTCGATCCCAATTCGGAAAGCTCGGACGATCTGGCCAAGGCCGAAGAGCTGATGAACTCGATCAAGCCCCATATCCGCTATTTCCACTCGTCCCAGTACATCGACGACCTGGGCAATGGCGAAGTCTGCCTGTCGCTGGGCTACTCGGGTGACATTTTCATCGCCTCCGACAATGCTGCCGAAGGCACTGAGATCCAGTACCTGATCCCCACCGAAGGCGCCGCGACCCTGTTTGACTTCTTGGCCATTCCGGCGGATGCACCCCATCCCGAGAACGCCCACAAGTTCATCAATTACATCCTCGAGCCCGAGGTTGTTGCCGCCATCACCAACTACGTCTATTACGCCAACCCGAACCTGCCGGCGCTCGAGTTCGTGGACGAAGAAGTCAAGTCGAACCCGGGCATCTATCCGCCGGCAGAGACCATCGCCAAGGCGTTCGTGATGAAGGCGCACAGCCCCGATTACGAAGAGACCTTGACCCGCACATGGACCCGCATCAAAACGGGCCAGTAATAGTTTGACCAAGGGGCGGCGCCAGCCGCCCCTTCATCCTTTCCGGTAGAGTCCGCCATGGCGAAGAAGCCCCAGCTCGCGATCGACACCCGCCCTTGGCGCGACGCGGCGCACAACAAGCCGTTTGTGCGCATCAAGAACGTCTCCAAGAAGTTCGGCGACGTGTCGGCGGTCAATGATGTCTCGCTCGACATCTACCGCTCCGAACTCTTCTGCCTCCTGGGCGGATCGGGCTCCGGCAAGTCGACGCTCCTGCGCATGCTCGCCGGGTTCGAGACGCCCTCCTCGGGCACGATCGAGATCGACGGTCAGGACATGACCGAAGTGCCGCCCTACAACCGGCCAGTGAACATGATGTTCCAGTCCTATGCGCTCTTCCCGCATATGACCGTCGAGCAGAACATTGCCTATGGCCTCAAGCGCGACAACCTCCCCAAGCCCGAGATCGAGGCGCGCGTGGCCGAACTGCTGACCCTCGTCAAGCTGCAGGACTACGGCAAGCGCAAGCCGCACCAGCTCTCCGGCGGCCAGCGCCAGCGCGTGGCCCTCGCCCGCGCCCTCGCCAAGCGACCGAAACTGCTGCTGCTCGACGAGCCGCTCGGCGCGCTCGACAAGAAGCTGCGCGAAGAAACCCAGTTTGAACTGGTCAAGATCCAGGAACAGCTCGGTGTGACCTTCGTGGTCGTGACCCATGACCAGGAAGAGGCCATGACCCTGGCCACCCGCATCGGCGTCATGAACCAGGGCGAAATCGTCATGATCGGCGAGCCCACCGACGTCTACGAATATCCGAACTCCCGTTTCGTCGCCAATTTCATCGGCTCGGCCAATATGGTCGAGGGCACGGTCACCGAGGACGAGCCGGACCACGTCCGCATTCGCTCGGCCGAATTGGGCTGCGATATCTATGTCAGCCACGGCGTCGACTGCGCGCCGGACCAGATCCTCTGGTGGGCGATCCGCCCGGAGAAGATGTCGCTCAGCCGCGAAAAGCCCGAAAACCCGCACAATGCCAATGTGACGACCGGCGTCGTCGAGGAAATCGCCTATCTCGGCGATATCTCTGTCTATCAGGTGGCGCTCGAGAGCGGCAAACGCATCCGCGTCAGCCAGACCAACTCGGTCCGCGGCAATCCCGATGCCATCACCTGGGAAGAAACGGTCTATGTTACCTGGGAAGGTAACGCTGGCTCGGTGCTGACGGTATGACCAACACACACGCCCCCACCATCCCGCCACCCCGACGCCTCAAGCCCTGGAACGCGGTCGAGCGCGGCCTGGCCAAGGTCGGCATCACCGGGCGCATGCTGGTGCTCGCCGCGCCGTTCATCTGGCTGCTGGTGTTTTTCCTCATCCCGCTGTTCGTGGTGTTCGGCATTTCGCTCGCCACCAAGCAGTTCGGCCGCCCGCCCTTCTCGCCCCTTCTGAAGACCGACGAAGGCACGGTGCAGCTGACCCTGCACCTCAACAACTACATCCGCCTCTTCACCGACAATCTCTATGTCGCGGCCTATCTCAGCTCGATCCGCATCGCCGCCATCGCGACGGTGATCACCCTGCTTATCGGCTACCCGATGGCCTATTTCATTGCCCGCGCGCCGGGACAATGGCGCAACATCCTGCTGATGCTGGTGATCCTGCCCTTCTTCACCTCGCTGCTGCTGCGCGTATATGCGCTGACCGGCTTCATGCGCGGCAATGGCGTGATCAACCAGTTCCTTGGCCTCTTCGGCATTGAGCCGCTGGTGATGATGCAGACCGACTTCGCCGTCTATGTCGGCCTCGTCTACACGTACCTTCCCTTCATGATCCTGCCGCTCTTCACCACGCTGGTGAAACTCGACGACTCGCTCCTCGAGGCCTCGGCCGATCTCGGCGCGCGCCCGCTGCGCACCTTTCTGTCGATTACCCTGCCGCTGTCCGTGCCCGGCATTGTCGCCGGCTCCATGCTGGTGTTTATCCCGGCAATCGGCGAGTTCGTCATACCTTCGCTGCTCGGCGGCCCTGAAACCCTGATGATCGGGCGCGTGTTGTGGGACGAGTTCTTCACAGCGACCAACTGGCCGCGCGCGGCCGCAGTGGCCTGCGCCATGCTGGTTGTCGTGGTGGTGCCGATCATGCTGTTGCAGCGGTTCCAGAACGCCGTGGTGGAGAAGTAGCATGTTCCGTCGTGGCTGGTTCCTCCCCATCGCTGCCGTCCTCGGCTTCGCCTTCCTCTACGCGCCCATCGTTTCGCTGGTGCTGTTCTCGTTCAACGAAAACCGCCTCGTGACCGTGTGGACCGGCTTCTCGCTCAAATGGTATGGCGAACTGTTCCAGGACGCGCAGATGCTCAACGCCACCTGGCTGAGCCTGCAGATCGCCGCCATCACGGCGACGATCGCCCTTGTGCTGGGCACCCTCGCCGCCGTGGCATTGGTGCGCTTCCGCCGCTTCAAGGGGCGCACGCTGTTCTCCGGCATGGTCTCGGCCCCGCTGGTCATGCCCGATGTCATCACCGGCCTCTCGCTGCTGCTGCTGTTTGTGGCAATGGAGAGCGTACTCGGCTGGCCACAGGGTCGTGGCATGATGACCATCATCATCGCCCACGCGACCTTCTGCACCGCCTATGTCGCCGTCGTGGTGCAGTCGCGCCTCTCCGACTTCGACCGCAGCGTCGAGGAAGCAGCCATGGACTTGGGCGCCTCGCCGGTCCGCACCTTCTTCGACATTACCCTGCCCATCATCGCTCCGGCGCTGGTCTCGGGCTGGCTCCTGGCCTTCACCCTCTCGCTCGATGATCTGGTCATTGCCAGCTTCGTCTCTGGCCCGGGCTCGTCCACCCTGCCCATGCTGATCTTCTCCAAGGTCCGCCTCGGCGTCTCGCCTGACGTCAATGCGCTGGCGACCATCATCATCGGTATTGTCGCCCTCGGCGTTCTCACCGCAACGATCATCCAGCTGCGCGGCAAGCCGAAGAGAGCCCGCAGCTAGCGCTCTTCTTTCGCGCCCGGATCGCACCCGGGCGCGACACCTCTTCTTCCCCTCTTGATCCCCTCCCTCCTCCAAGGAAAACCAGTTGAACCCGCCGCTTTTCCGGCGTGACTGTTTTGTGACTAGACAAGAGAAGTCTTCGGGGCCAGTCTGTTGTCATGTTCAACCAACTAAAAGGAGGTGATCCAGTGTCTTATGAGATTTTGGTGCTCGAAGAAGGTCTGGGATTTAACGTGTTGACTGGGAGTGATCTCGGCTAACACCCACCTCCTGGGCCCTTGAGGCCATAGACTCAGGGAAGGGCTGTCCATTGCGGGCGGCCCTTTTCTGTTCCCCCTTGACGAAAACACTCAAGGCCTTGATACCGCTGGGCAGAATTCATGGGAGCTGCCTGCATGTCGGCCAATTTCGTACTGACCCTGTCCTGCACTGACCGGCCCGGCATCGTCGCGGCCATTACGACGGAATTGGCGGCCTTGAATGCCAATATCGGCGAGTCCAACCAGTTCTGGGACCAGGAAACCGGTCGCTTTTTCATGCGCATCGCCTTCACCGCACCGGACGGCGTCGATCGCGACATCATCGAAAAGGCCCTGAAGTCCCCGATCGCCCGCTTCGACATGCAGACTGCGCTGACCGATCAGAGCCAGCGCAAGCGCATCGTCATCATGGTCTCCAAGTTCGACCACACGCTGCTGCATCTGCTCTACCAGATCCGCGTCGGCTGGCTCGATGCCGACGTCGCGGCTGTCATCTCCAACCATGAAGATGCGCGCAAGGTCGCCGAAGATTCAGGCATTGCCTTCCATCACCTGCCCGTCACCAAGGACACCAAGGCCGAGCAGGAAGCCCGCGTTCTCGAACTGGTCAAGCAGTCCGGCGCCGACCTCGTCGTGCTGGCGCGCTACATGCAGGTGCTCTCGGACAATCTCTCGACCCGCCTCTTCGGCCAGGTCATCAACATCCACCACTCGTTCCTGCCGAGCTTCAAGGGCGCCAAGCCCTATCACCAGGCCCATGAGCGTGGCGTGAAAATCATCGGCGCAACGGCCCACTACGTGACCCCGGACCTTGATGAAGGCCCGATCATCGAGCAGGAAACCGCCCGCGTCACCCATGCCATGAGCCCGGACGACCTCGTCGCCGCCGGCCGCGACATCGAAAGCCGCGTCCTCGCGCGCGCCGTCAAGCTCCACCTCGAGAGCCGCGTCATGCTCAACGGCAAGAAGACCGTCGTCTTCGGGTAAAAGCGCTCGCTCTCTACCAGCGCCGACATTGCCCGGTTCATCCGGGCAATTCACCTTCTGCCGCGCTGTCAGTCGCCCTAGGAAGCGACGTCCAGATCCTCAAGACGCAGCGAGTCGGCAAGGCTCGTCCGGTCCAGAACATCGCGGGTGGCCAGTGTCACCCGCTCGAAGACGTGGCGGATTTCGCACGACGCCTCGTCCTGGCAATCCTCGCATTTGCGATAGGCGATCTTGGAGAGACACGGCAGCGGCGCGATCGGCCCGTCGATCAGGCGCAGCACTTCGCCATACATGATCTCCTCGGGTGCCTTGACCAGCTCATAGCCACCCATGCGGCCCCGCCGGCTCGACACATAGCCCGCCCGCTTGAGCTCCAGCAGGATCTGCTCGAGAAATTTCTTCGGGATGGCCTGGTCCCGCGAAATCTCCCCGATCATCCGGCTTTCCCCCCGCCCGGCACGCGCCAGCGATACCAGAGCCCGGAGCGCATATTTGGCCTTTTGCGAAATCATTGGTCCTCACACGGCCTGACCCAGTTCCCGGTCAGGGCTTGGGTTCAGGCATGACGGGCGGCACTTCCGCCTCACTCTTGGTTTTCTCGTCTTCCGCATTGACCGGGTCCGGCACATTGCCACTATCCGGTTCCTGCAATTCCTCGTCCAGCGGCGCCGGCCCCACCGCTTCCTCCACGACAGCCTCTTCCTCCCCCGGGGGAGGAGCCGTCGGCGCGTCCATGACAACGTCACCGTCCTCAAACCCGGCCTCGGCCTGGTCTGCCATGGTCGTCTCTACCGCTTCGGCCTCGATCTCGGGCGCGTCGACGACAGGCTCTGCGTTTTCAGAACCCGTGGAGCTTTCGTCATCCCTGTGTGGGGACGGAAGAGCCTCCTGAACCGCGTCTGGCTCGACGACAGCAACGAGCTCGTCGATCTCCGCCGGCGCCTCCCCAATGATTTGAGGCGTGATCGCTACAATCTCCGCCTCGGGCAGGACCTCGGGAACGGACGGCAGCACAGGCACGGGCGTCTCGTCTTCGACCGGTGCCTCGATGACCTCCAGCAGCCCCGGCTCTTCCAGTGCCGGCGTCGTTTCGATCTCGGCCGGTGGGGCAACGACCTCGACACTGTCAACCGGCGAAAGGATAGCGTCAGTGCTCTCACGCACGGCAACCGGCGCGACAACGGCCGCAGCCGCCTGCGCAACGAGGTTTTCCGTAACGGGCAGCTTGATCTCCGGCTCGGAAACGAGGGGCTCCTTTACGGCCGCTCCATCATTAAGACGGGTGAGAATGCCCCTGCCGATTTCCTGCTCGCCGCGGATCACATTGGTGGCGCCGAGATCGCGCAGAAATGCCTCTTCCTCGGCCGAATAGGCCCGCACCACGATCGAGATCGATGGGTTGAGCTTGCGGCCGCTTGCGCAAACCGACCCGGCTTCGAAAGCATTGGAGATGGCGATGATAAGATTATGCGCGGCGCCCAGATTGGCGAGCTTTAGCACATCGGCGCTGGCAGCGTTGCCGTAGACCACCTCAAAACCCTCGGCGCGGGCGGCGGCCACGTCATGGTCACTGTCCTCGATAACAACCACGCCAGCGCCTTCACCCTTGAGCCCAGCAGCGACGATGCGCCCAACCTGACCATAGCCGACAAGCACTGTGTGGCCGGTCTGCGCTGACGGCTCGCCGGTATCGTCATCAGCGCCCAAGGCACCGCGATCTACCCCGGCAGTCGTCGGAATATCGGTGGTGGCGGGCCCCTCGGCAGCGCGGGAAAGCTCGCCCGGCTCGATCCGGCCTTCCGGCTCGACGCTCCGCTTCTGGCCGAAGCGCGCTTCCAGCCGGGGCCGTATGGCCTCGACGCCCCAGAAGGCCAGCGGATTGAGAACGATGGAGATCAGCGCGCCGACGAGAATAAGATCCTGGCCCTCCTGCGGCAGGATGGCGAGTGCCACACCCATGCTGGCCAGGATGAAGGAAAATTCGCCGATCTGCGCAAGGCTCGCCGAAATGGTAAGGGCGGTCGACACCGGCCGACCGAACAGCAGCACGATGGCAAAGGCCGCCAGCGACTTGCCGATGACGATGATGAACACGGTCGCCAGCACCAGAAGCGGCTGATTGACCACGATCATCGGGTCGAACAGCATGCCCACGGACACAAAGAACAGCACGGCAAAGGCGTCACGCAGCGGCAGGGTTTCGTTGGCGGCACGATGGCTGAGTTCGCTTTCCGAGAGGATCATGCCGGCAAAGAACGCACCCAGGGCCAGCGAAACCCCGAAGAGCACGGACGACCCCAGCGCCACACCGAGCGCAATGGCGAGCACGGCCAGTCGGAACAGCTCGCGGCTGCCGGTGTGTGCAGTCGCGTGCAGCGCCCAGGGAATGAGCCGACGACCGACGATCAGCATGAAGCCCACGAAAGCCGCCACTTTGACGAGGGTTAGCGTGAGCACGCCCCAGATGCCGACCTCAACGCCGATCAGCCGCTCGACGAAGGAAACAAAGGGGTCATGGATGCCGGTGTCGGTGCCGTAGAGGCTGGCAATGGCGGGCACCAGAACGAGAGCGAGGACCATGGCAAGGTCCTCGACAATCAGCCAGCCCACGGCGATGCGTCCGCGCTCGCTTTCGATCAGGCGCCTGTCCTGCAGCGCCTTGAGCAGCACCACTGTGGAGGCCACTGACAGCGCCAGACCGAACAGCAGCGCCGCGCCGATCGACCAGCCGAGGAGCAGCCCGAGACCTGCGCCGAGCAGGGTCGCCAACCCGATCTGGGCGACGGCGCCTGGAATGGCCAGCGCGCGCACGCTCATCAAGTCCTTGAGCGAGAAGTGCAATCCGACGCCGAACATAAGCAGGATCACCCCCAGCTCGGCCAGCTGCGCGCCCAATTCCTGATCCGCCACGAAGCCCGGCGTATGCGGACCCACCAGAATACCGGCGAACAGATAGCCCACTAGCGGCGGCAGGCGCAGCCGGTTGGCGATCATGCCGAAAATATAGGCCAGCACCAGACCTGCGACGATTGTCGTGATCAGGGAGGTGTCGTGGTGCATGGTGGGGCTCCTGCCCGGCCGGGCAATGTCGATCATGATGATGTGGTATCACCGCGCCCTGCGCAAGCGCTTCAAGCGCTTGAGAGATCAGTCATTTGCAGGGCGGCCGTGATCCATCTCTACAGAGCCGGTCAAGTTTGGCGCAATCGTGGCGTCAGCGGACGATGGTGATCTTCTCCGCAGCCCGGGTAATGCCGGTGTAGAGCCAGCGCGCCCGCTCCTCGCGGAACACGAAGCTCTCGTCAAAAAGATAGACATTGTCCCACTGGCTGCCCTGCGCCTTGTGCACGGTAAGGCAGTAGCCGAAGGTAAACTCGTCAAACTGCCGCCGCTCCGGCCAGCTCATGGCATCCTCCTCGCCGGAGAAAAACGCCTTGTGAGTCATGACCTTGGCCTCGCCCTTGCCTTCGTCGTCGGCGAGCATGAGCGACCATTTGCCATTATTGCGCTTGAGCGCCTCGGTGACGATCCAGATCTGCCCGTTAAGCAGGCGCTTCCGCGGGTTGTTCCTGAGGCACACCATGCGGTCGCCGACCACTGGTTCGTGGAAGGGCAGGCCCTTCAATTCCCGCAGGCGATCATTATAGGTGAGGCGCGTTTTGTTCCGTCCGACAAGGACTTGGTCCGCTTCGAGCACAGCCTCGCGGTCCACCTTGTCGCGGCCGACGACGAGGGACTCGCCATATTGCCCATGCTCGATCGTACCGCCTTCGCGGACCTGCATGGACAGCTGGATGATCGGGTTGTCTGCCGCCTGCCGATGGATCTCGGTCAGCATGATATCCGGCTCTTCGGTGGTGAAGAAGCCGGCGCCCTGGACCGGAGGCAGCTGGAACGGGTCGCCGAGCACCAACACCTTGGTTCCAAAGGACAAAAGATCAGCGCCCAATTGCTCGTCGACCATCGAGACCTCGTCGATGACGATGAGGTCCGCGTCGGCAGCCGGGCTCTCCGGATCAAGGACGAAGCGCGGCTCACCCTCTTTTTCAGAGACCAGCGTATAGATCAGCGAGTGGATGGTCTGGGCGCCCTTGCAGCCGCGTTTGCGCATCACGAGGGCTGCCTTGCCGGTGAAGGCGGCGTATTTGACCGAGCGGATATCCTGCGCCAGATGCACGGCGAGCGTCGATTTTCCTGTGCCCGCCCAACCAAATAGCCGGAACACCTGCGGGCCATTGCGGTCCTTGAGCCAATTGGACACGGCGATAAGCGCCGCATCCTGCTGGGACGACCAGACCGGCATCAGACGATCCTCGCCGTGACCGTGCCGACGCCTTCAACCTTGCCCTCGAGCAGGTCCCCACGCACCACTGCAGCCACCCCGGCGGGGGTGCCGGTCATGATGATATCGCCCGGCGCAAGTGTCACGTAACGCGACAGATCGGCTACCACACTGTTAACATCCCAGGTCATTTCCGACAGCATTCCGCGCTGTCGGTTAACACCATTGACCTCGAGCGTAATGGCCCCGTCGGCCGGATGGCCACTGGCGGAAACCGGGGCGATGTCCCCGATAGGTGCGGAAAAATCAAAACCCTTGGCCATGTCCCACGGCCGACCGGTTTTCTTGGCGAGCGCCTGGAGGTCACGCCGCGTCAGGTCGATCCCGACGGCATAGCCGAAAATATGGCTCGCCGCGTCTGCAGCGGCGATATCGGCGCCACCCTTGCCGATGGCGACGACCAGCTCGATCTCGTGATGAAGATCACTCGTCTGCGGGGGATAGGGGATATCTCTCCCCCCCGACACGACAGCATCGGCCGGCTTGGTGAAGAAAAACGGCGGCTCGCGCGTATCCCCGCCCATCTCGAGGGCGTGCTCGGCATAATTGCGCCCAACGCAGAACACCCTTCGGACGGGAAACATCCCGCCGCCCGCAACGGGAATGGTGACCGGTGCGGGAGGGGCGAAAACGAAATCAGCCACGCGAGAATTCCTTTGCGTAAGGAGCGATGAGATCGCGATCCGCCGGACCAAGACGGTCCTGCGCGGAGAACGATTGGTGCCAATAGGGATAGAGCAGCGGCGGGCGGCTCACCTGATCCAGCCTTTCCCGCTCTTCGGCGCTGAGCACAAGGCTTGCCGCCGCGATATTGTCACGGAACTGCTCTTCACTGCGTCCGCCGATGATGGTCGAGGTGACGCCCGGCCGTCCGAGGAGCCAGCTCAGCGCCACCTGCGCGCCGGAGACACCGCGCTCTTCGGCGATGGCAACAATGGTGTCGATGACGTCGTAGAGCTTGTCCCAGTCATAGACCGGCGGCTCGCGGAACCCGCCGACATGCCGGCCGCTCTCGGGACCACCTTCGCGACGGTATTTTCCGGAGAGCAGACCGCCCGCCAGCGGCGACCAGACGAAGATGCCAAGCCCCTGATCCTGCGAAATGGGCACGAGTTCATATTCGGCGTCGCGGCTATGGAGCGAATAATGGATTTGCTGGGAGACGAACCGTTCGCCGGCCCGTTTGTCGGCGGCCATCAGCGCCTTCATGATGTGCCAGCCCGAGTAGTTCGAGCAGCCGATATAGCGGACATGGCCGTGGCGCACGAGCGTATCGAGCGCTTCCATAGTCTCCTCGATGGGGGTCATCCCATCCCATTCATGCACCTGATAGAGATCGATGACATCGGTCTGGAGGCGCTTGAGGCTGGCCTTGCACTGCTCGATGATGTGGTGGCGCGAGAGCCCGATCTGATTGGGCCCCTCACCCATCTTGAAGCGGACCTTTGTGGCCACCAGCGCCTTTTGTCGCCGCCCATTCTCCTTGAGCACCGCCCCAAGAATTTCCTCGGACACCCCGGCATTATAGACATTGGCCGTGTCATAGAGATTGATGCCGGCATCGAGGCAGAGGTCGACCTGACGCGCCGCACCCGCAAGATCGGTGTGGCCGATCCGCTCATTGCCCCCAAAAGTCATCGTCCCCATGGTGAGAACCGAGACTTTCAGACCTGAGCGGCCGAGATAGCGATACTCCATCGGGCATTCCTCCTTTGTTCTATTCTACAGGGCTAAAGAATTGCCCCTTTCGGGTCAATCTGGCTTTATGCGCTGAGGAGATTTGGGAGGGGTTTCATGTCTGATCCGGAACCGGACCACAGCGTCCTCTGCAGCTGTCATTGTGGCGCGGTGACCCTGCGTCTCGCCCATGCGCCGCTCGAGGTCACGCACTGCAACTGCAGCCTCTGCCGCCGCTATGGCGTGCTCTGGGCCTATTATTCCAAGGCGGAGGTGACCATCACCGCCGAGCCCACCAATGCCTATGCGTGGAACGGGCAGCACATTGACTTTCACCGCTGCAGCACCTGCGGCTGCGTCACCCACTGGTACCCCCGCGCCGCAAGCCGGGACCGGCTGGGGATCAATGCGCGGCTTCTCGATCCGGCAGTGCTGGAGGGCGCTCGGGTAAAACAGGTCGACGGCGGCGGGACGGGGATTTTTTATTAGCGCGAGGAACAACGGCTCCTGCGCTCCCTCCCCCTTGTGGGGAGGGTAGCAAAGCTCGGCCGAAAGGCCGTAGCGGCGCTGGGGTGGGGGCTATTAAATTGCGGGACACCCGACCCCCACCCTCATTCCGTCCCCACAAGGGGGAGGGAGGCCCCATTCGCGCTCGGGGCACGATCTCACGACAAACGTCGTCCCCGACCGGCCCCCCCTATTCATCCCCCATCGTCATTGCCCGGCCCGTCCGGGCAATCCATCGTGCCACAAAACTGGATCATCCACGCAAGCCGGGTGATGGGTACGCGCGGATGAAGATCCCACCCATCTTCGATGCCATGTGCATTCCCCCAAAAGCCTGATAGAGGCTCGAGGACCTCTTCTTCCGAGCGCTTGCCGTGCGGCCCAACACTCTTCTTGTTCCTGTTCTCCTCGTCACGCTCGGCATGGTGTTCACCGCGACCGGGTCGAGCTTTGCCAAGATGCTGTTTCCACTGGTGGGCGCAGCCGGGGCGACGGCGCTGCGCCTGACGCTGGCGGCGCTGGTGCTGATCATTGTTTTTCGGCCATGGCGCCATGCTCTCGACGGCAAGCAGAAGCGTGCGGTGCTGCTCTATGGGGTGGCGATGGGCTCGATGAACCTCTTCTTTTATGCCGCCATCTCCCTTATTCCGCTCGGCCTCGCCGTGGCGCTGGAGTTTACCGGCCCGCTGGCGGTAGCGCTGTTCGGGGCCCGGCGTCCGCTCGACTTCTTCTGGATCATTCTTGCGGTCGCTGGATTTGCCCTGTTGCTGCCCTGGGCCGGGATCGAGGGCGACGTCTCGCTGATCGGCATTGTGCTGGCGCTCTGCGCCGGAGCCTGCTGGGCCGGCTATATCGTCTTCGGCCAGCGCGCCGGGACCGGTGGCGGGCCGCATACTGCAGCGCTCGGTGTCGGTACGGCGGCGGTCATCGCCCTGCCCTTTGGCATAGCCGAGGCCGGCACGGCCCTGCTCGACGTGTCCATCTGGCCCCTCGCCCTCGCCGTGGCCCTGCTCTCGAGCGCCATTCCCTATGCGCTCGACATGGTGGCGCTGCCCAAAATCCCCTCGCGCCTCTTTGGCATATTGATGAGCGGCCAGCCCGCTCTCGCCGCGCTGTCGGGCCTTGTCATCCTCGGCGAGCGGCTCTCGCCCCTGCAACTGGCCGGCATGGCGGCGATCATCTTCGCCTCGATCGGCGCCACCGCCACCATCGCGCGCCCCCGCGCCGAAACAGAGCCGGGAACGTGACTGGATTTTTGGGTGCTATGGCGCAATAGTTCGCGCCAAACCGGAGGAGGGGTGCCCCGATGCTCTACGCTGTTCTCTGCTACAATGACGAAAAAGCGGTGTCCGAATGGACGCCGGAAGAAGACGCTGCCTGCATGGAGCGCCTTGGCGCCGTCCAGGCGCAGATGAGTGATAAGGGCAAGCTCGGCCCGGTGGTGCGCCTGTGGAACACCGACGAGGCAAAAACCCTGCGCAAGAGTTCCGGCGAGCCTGTTGTCTTCGACGGCCCCTTTGCCGAAACCAAGGAGCAGTTCCTCGGGTTTTACGTCGCCGATTGCCAGAATATGGACGAGGCGCTGGATTTCGCGCGGGATCTCGCCAAGGCAAATCCAGATGGCGGCTCCTATGAAATCCGCCCGCTGCGCCTCTATAATCCGAGCGCGTTGGCGGAGTAGGCGCAAGGGCATGAGGGCGGCGGCTCCGCCCCGCTCTTTCTGCTCCCGGCTTGATCCTTGTCAAAAGCGGTGCCCTGACGGCGTGTTAGCACAGCTCCAGAAATAGTTCTGGTGCGGAGCACAAGCATGGCCAAGCCGTCGCCCCCGATGGGCGCGCTGCATGCAGCCTATCAAGAGATGTTGGCCATCTGCGATGGTCTCGAGGCGCTGGCCGACGCCCTGCCCGGGCGCGTCGACGCCGCGCTTTGCCACCGGCTGATCGAGGGGCTGGAGCCCAGCCTCAAGACGCTGCAGACGGCCGAAGCGGCCCGACTGTTCCCGCTCCTGCTCATCAGCGACCCCGACGCGGTCGAACGCCGCCAGAAGGCGCAGCGCGCTGACACGGCCGCCGCCGCGGAGGTGAGCGATGCGCTGCGCGCCCTGATGCGTGGCGAACCCCGGCCCTCCGCCGATGCGCTCGGCTATTTGCTGCGCGCTTTTTTCGACAGCATGCGGCGCCATGTGGCGACCGAAAGTGAATGGCTGCGCCTTCTGGCGCTGGACCCTGAAAGGATCGCCAATTGACCCCGACGGCAGACCTTGTCGAACGCTATTCGACGCCCGTACCGCGCTACACCAGCTATCCCACCGCGCCCCATTTCCACGCCGGGGTGACCAACAGAACCTATGCCTCCTGGCTGCAGGGCCTGCCGGCCGACGCCACGATTTCGCTTTATCTCCACATCCCCTATTGCGACCGGCTGTGCTGGTTCTGCGGCTGCCAAACCAAGCACACGCTGCGCTACGAGCCGATCGCCGACTATCTGCGCGCCCTTTATGCCGAGATCGACTGGGTATCGGCCCAGCTGGACGGCCGCGGACTGGTGGCGGCCATCCATCTCGGCGGCGGTTCGCCGACAATGCTGAAGCCGGCCGACCTGCTCGCCCTGCGGGCGCGGCTCGCCGAGCGCTTCACCATCGCCCCGAAAGCAGAAATCAGCATCGAGATCGACCCCAACGACATCGACGACGGCCGCTATGACGCCATGGCGCAGTTCGGGCTGACCCGGGCCAGCATCGGCGTGCAGGATTTTGATCCCAAAGTGCAAAAGGCGATCAACCGGCTGCAGAGTTTTGAGGATACGCGCGACGTGGTCGCGGCGATGCGCCAGCGCGGCGTGCGCTCGGTCAATCTCGATCTCCTCTATGGCCTGCCGTTTCAGACCCAGGAGGGGCTGGCGCAAACCATCAGGGCGGCGCTGTCGCTCAATCCGGATCGGGCGGCGCTCTTTGGTTATGCGCATGTGCCGTGGATGAAGACGCATCAGAAGATGCTCCCGGAGGATGCACTGCCGGGCAAGCACGATCGGTTCGCCCAGGCGCAACTGGCTGCGGATTTGCTGGTCGCGGGCGGCATGGAGCCCATCGGTTTTGATCATTTCGCAGTGCCGACCGATAGCCTCGCCATAGCGGCGCGGACCGGCACGCTGAAGCGCAATTTCCAGGGCTATACCGATGATGCCGCCGATGCGCTGATCGGGCTCGGGGCCTCGGCCATCGGGCAGATGCCGCAGGGCTATGTGCAGAATATCACCGCCACCGGCGATTATTCCCGCGCTGTGCTGGAAGGCGGCGTTGCCGTGGCGCGGGGCTTTGCCCTGACCCCGATCGATCGGCTGCGGGCAGAGGCGATTTCAGCTCTGCTCTGCCGCTATGCCCTCGACCCGAGGGACCTTGAGGGTTTCTGGGGCGGCGGCAAGGCACTGATGGAGGAAGCGCGACAGATCGCCCTGACCGATGTGGACGGGATGACCGCCATGGACGGCGAGTGCTTCGTCGTGACGGAAAAAGGAAAACCCTTCGTGCGCACCATCGCGGCCCAGTTCGACACCTATCTCGCCGCCGGAATGGGCCGGCACTCGCTGGCGGTGTGATGCTTATTCCACCAGCAGTGGCGGCAGGCTGAGGTAGCGTGTCGCCACACGCTTGCGTGCGATGTCGGCCCAGACGGCATCGACCTGCTCCGGCGTCAGGCCAGCGGCCTCCGCCACCTCTTCGCGCGGAAGACTATTGTTGAGGCCGTAGAGGCAAAGATCCATCCGGTCATAGGGGAGCGCGAAGTAAAACTCTTCCTGGCTCTGCGCCATCGACCAGGTGTCGGTGGTCGGCGGCCGTCGGCAGATGGCTTCGGGCACGCCCATATGGGCGGCCAGCTGATAGACCTGAGACTTATAGAGATGGGCGATGGGTTTGAGATCCGCCGCGCCGTCGCCGTTCTTGACGAAGAAGCCCTGGTCGTATTCGAGCCGGTTCGGGGTTCCTATGACGGCATAATTGAGCCGGTCGGCGTGATAATATTCCATCTGCTTGCGGGTGCGCTGCTTCATATTGGTGGCAGCGATGATGCCCTGATAGGCCTCGGCGGTGAGCCGGATTTTTTGCGTCTCGCCAGTGGGCGATTGCACCACCAGCGAGGAAATGGCGATGCCACCGCCCGAGAGCGGATCGGCAATGACGACCTTGCAGCCCCAACCCTCGCCAAACTCGGGCACCAACGTGCGGATGAAAGTGTCGCGGCGCGAATAGCACCCCATGGCCGCCAGCGCTGGGCCGATGTCTTCCACTTCGGCGGTAAAGCCGAAGGTGCTGGCTATCTGCCGTCCGAGCTCGAGGCTCTCGGGATCGGAGTCATTCTCCGGCATGAAAATCCCAAAGACCCGCTCAGTCCCCACCGCCTTCACAGCCAGCGCGGCGCAGAGGCTGGAGTCGATGCCACCCGAAAGACCGAGCACGAGGCCGCGCCGCTTGAGGTCGGTGCGCAATTGATTGCGCATGGCGCTGGTGATGCGCGCAATTTCGGCCTCGGCGTCGATGACCAGAGTTTGGGGCGACAATCGGCTCATCTCAGGAACTCTCCAGGCTTTCGGCGGCAAGACGGCGGCTAACCTTGCCCGTATCGGTCTTGGGCAGGCTGTCGCGGAACTCAACGGATTTGGGCACCATGAAATCCTCAAGATTTCGGGCGCAGTGACGGATGACATCGCGCTCGCCGAGCTCGGGATCGGATTTCACCACGATGGCATGGATGGCATGGCCCAGCACGGGATCGGCCTTGCCGACCACCACGGCTTCAACGACGCCCGGGCAGGAGACGAGCACCGCCTCGACCTCCTTGGGCGCAACCTTCTCGCCGCGGGTCTTGATGATGTCGTCGGTGCGCCCGACGAAATACAAAAAGCCCTCGTCATCGGCGTAGAAGAGATCGCCGGTGTAGAGCACTTTTTCCCAGGGGTTCGGGCCCGGGCGGAGGGCCTTTTCGGTGGCCTCAGAATTCTGCCAATAGCCCTGCATGACATGGGGCCCGCGGATGACCAGCTGGCCGACCTCTCCCGGCGCGACACGCTTGCCATCATCGTCGACGACAAAGGCTTCGGTATTGGGAATGGCGATGCCCACCGAGCCCGGCTTGTCGTCCAGCCGCGACGGCGGCAGATAGGTGCAGCGCTTGCACTCGGTCAGGCCATACATGGAGAAAATGGTCGTGCCGGGCAGCAGCACCCGCAGCCGCTCGATATGGGCGGGCGGCAGCGCGGCGGCGGTATTGGAAATATAGCGCAAATCGGGGAACGAGCCGGGCTCCAGATCCTTCATATTGAGGATCATCGCCGCCATGGTCGGCACCAGCGGCAGGCCGCTCACCTTCTCGCGCCGCATGATCTCGAAGATCGCCGCCGGAAAGGCGAAGGACTTTTCGATGACCAGCGTGGCGCCGAGCTTGACCGCCATCAAGAGCTGATAGAGCCCATAGTCGAAGGCCAGCGGCAGCACGTTGAGGATGATGTCATCCTCGGTGTTTTCGAGATAGGTGGTTATCGAAGTCGCCGCCGCCTCGATATTGCGGTGGTTCATCATCACGCCCTTGGGCCGGCCGGTGGAGCCGGAGGTGTAGATGAGCATGGCCAGATCGCTGTCGATGCCGCCATGATCCCGCCGGACCGCCGGCGCCGCCAGAAGCGTTTCGAGCTGCACCGCATGGGGCAGCGCGGCGCTTTCACCGGCTGAGATGATCACCGAAAAGTCGGCCCCTTCCCCAATCGCCTCAGCCACCGCCCCGGCAAGCCGGGCCTGGGTGATGATGGCCTGCGCCTGGCAATTGCCGGCGATGAAGGCCAGCTTGTCCGGCTTGGTCGAGGGATTGATCGGGCTGAAAGTCGCGCCGGCCTTGAGCACGGCAAAGATCGCCACGGCCGCTTCCCAGCCATTATCGAGATAAATCAGCACCCGATCATCGCGACGCACGCCATAGGCGACGAGCCCCGCGGCCAGACGGTCGCTGAGATCATCAAGTTCGGCATAGCTCAGCCGCCGCTCGCCCACGACAAGCGCGGTCTTGTCCGGCAGCCGGGCGGCGCTATGGCGCAGGAAGTCCTCGACGCGCATGGTCGGTCCCCGCCTCAGGCGGCAGCGCTCTGCTGCTTTTTCTCGATATAGGCGGCGATGGCGCCGACGCTGTCGAGATTGGCCGGGATGATCTCGCTGTCGGCGACCTTGATCCCAAAACTCTGCTCGATGTGGAACACCAGCTCGAGCACGCCAGTGGAATCCACATAACCATTGTCGATCAGCGAGGTGGTGTCCTCGATCGGCTGGCTGGTATCGCCGAAGAGGAAGTTCTCGACGATGAAGTCACGGATATTGGCCTTGATATCAGTCATTGTTGTCCCGTTTTGCCGCTGGTTCGTCACTCTGCTGCCTGGGTGGCAGCATTCGGCCACCGGGTGAATTCCCGGTGCCAGATCTGGGTAGAAAGAATACCGACATAGGCGGTGTTGTCCCGAAAGCCCTCGACCCCACTGGTGCCGGCCTTGGCGACGAGCTTGGCCACGGCCTTGGGGTTGAAGAGCCCGGTGTCCTCTATGGCTTGAGGCGAGAGAAGCTCGCGCACATAGTCCGGCGCATCGGCCGTCGCAAAGGCCTGGCTGTCAGGCGCGCGATAGGGTTGCTTGGTGCGATTGTTGATCGCCTCGGGCAACAGGTGCCGCGTTGCCCGCCGCAGGATGTGCTTTTCGACCAGCCCCTTGAGCGTCAGTTTTGGCGGCAGTTTTGCCGCCAGCGCCATCACCCGGTGGTCAAGGAAGGGAAAGCGCCCCTCGATGCCGTGGGCCATGGCCATCCGGTCGCCCTGCGAGGAGAGAATATAGCCTGCAAGCAGGAACCGGCTTTCAAGATATTGCGCCTGATGCTGGGGATGCCAGTGGGCGAAGCGGCTGGGAAGAGTTTCCGCCAGCGCGGCCGCCGCATCGTAATCGCCCAGGGATTGGCGCAGATCCGCCGAGAAGAAAATCTTTGCCGCCGCCGTCGAACGATAGCGCGGACGATGGGAGGCAAGAGGATCGGTGAGGAGATCCGGCGTCACCCCGAAAAAGGCTGTCAGATAATCAGCCGACTGGTTCTGGAGCCCCGGAAGATAGGGATAGAGCCGCTTGAACAGCAGCGGTCGGCGCGCCGAACCGGGCTGCCCCGCCGCAAAGCGACGGACCTTGTCTTCCTTGAAAATGTCGTAGCCGGCAAAAACCTCGTCGGCGCCCTCCCCGGTCAGCACCACCTTGATGCCATTGTCCCGCACAAGGCTTGAAAGGCGATAGAGCGGCGCGGGCGCGGTGCGCACGATGGGTCGCTCGGTATGGGCGATGACGGCAGGAAAGGCCGCCGCAATATCCCCATTGCTGCAGGAAATGGCGCGGTGGTCCGTGCCCAGAGCCGCAGCCATGATCGCCTGGAATTGGGTCTCGTCATGCTCGGCGCTCTCAAAGCCCACCGAAAAGGTGGAGAGCTTCTGCTCCGTGTGCCGCAAAGCCAGAGCGGCAGTGATGGCAGAGTCGAGGCCGCCGGAGAGATAGGCCCCCACCGGCACGTCGGCCCGCATGCGAATACGGGTAGCGTCATCGAGCAGCGCCAGGACCTCATCGGCCAGCGCGTCCTCGGAACGTGTGTCATACCCATCCGCGCGATCGGGGAAGTCGAAATCCCAATAGCGCTGGATACGGGTCTGCCCGTCTTCGATCACCATGAAATGGCCGGGCGGCAGTTCCAGAATGCCCTGAAAGCCGGTGAGCGGCGCCAAAGGCGCCCAGAGCGTAAAGATCTCGTCGAGCGCCACCGGGTCGATCTCGGCCTCGATGCCGGGAACCGCCAGCAACGCCTTGATCTCGGACGCAAAATAGATGCCCTCGCGCCGCCGCGCATAAAACAGCGGCCGCACGCCGACACGGTCGCGGGCGAGGAACAGGCGGCGGCGCTTGCCGTCCCACAGCGCAAAAGCGAAGTCGCCATTGAGCTTTGCAAGACACTCCACGCCATGCTCGGCGTAAAGGTGCAACAGAACTTCGGTGTCGCTGCCGGTGCGGAACACATGGCCATTGGCCTCGAGCTCCTGGCGCAGTTCGACGAAATTGAAAATCTCGCCATTATAGGCGAGCATCAGCTCCGGACCTTCGAGCGCCATGGGTTGCTGTCCGTAGGCAATGCCGACGATCGACAGGCGCCGATGCCCCAGGCCAATGCCCGGCGCCGCCCAGACACCACTGGCGTCCGGCCCGCGATGGGCAATGGTATCGGTCATGGCGCGCAAAAGCGCTTGCCCCTGCTCAGGGGCAAGTTCAGTGCCGCAATATCCAGCAACCCCACACATAGGAGTTCTGCCTCTCCGTTCCACTTCGGAATATTACAGGACGCGAGCCCTGATTAGGATGCTTCCAACTGTTCTACTCTCTTTGCATTTTGCAAAGGAGATTAAGATTCACAGTTAAGAAAACTCGTGACCGACCAGTCTCGACCATCTTTCGCCCACCACTCCATTGAAGTGCGCATCGCCGTTCTGAAAGCGCGCCACCAAGCCCTTGTCAGCGCTGGAAACAACGCTCGCCCCATGACGGAACATCAAACAGCGACGTTCGAGAAGAGCATCAAAGAGGGCTGGGCTGGTGCGGCCGCGCACGGCCACGGCACCACGCGCGGCCGCATCCTTGAGAAGGCAGTCGATGACAAGACCGGCATGGCTGGGCGCCGCTAGAATATCGAGGACCCGCGCCGTGGCGCCTTCTCGCTCATAATAGGCAAAGGCCCCGAGGCGCTTGCCGCCGCGGGCAACAACCGCGCCGAGGCGCAGCTGTCCCTGGCCGGACTTATGATGCAGGTCGTCGCCGAGCTGCTCGAGCGCAGCATCGGTCCACGCCCGGCGGATGGCAAAGCTGTCGGTAAAATCCACGACCGCAGACAAAAAGCCCTCGGTCGACAGGTCGTCGACGCCGACATTGCCGGGCAGCTTGAAATCCTCGGGAAAACTCGCCCAGCGCAACTCTGCCTTTTCGGCGCGCGCTCGTCGCACCCGACCGTCGGCGAGGCGAGCCAAGCCCGCCATGAGACCGAAAGCGGGCACCCGTCGCTGCGCCGTTTCGAGCGCAAAACCGCCCGGCCGGATGACGCGCACCCAATCGAGGCTATGGCGGGAGAGAACGTCCCCGCGCAACTGCCGCCACATCGACAGGGTGGCGTCGCCTGCCGTCTCACTGAGCGACACGTCCTGGGCACCAGCCAGGAAGGATTTGAGAAGGCGCGCTCCCGCGAGCGGGTCGGCGTCATGCCCGTCGACCATCAGTGCGCCGCAGACCGCCGCCTTGAGCGAGCGCCCCTCGAAAGTCATGGGCTGGGCGGTGACGCCGATGAACCCGGCAATGTCGCCCCCATCACGCTCGTAGACGAGGGAGGGCATGGCCGGATCGGCATAGGGGCCGGAGACAAACAACAGGTCGAGATAATCGCGCAGCTGCGCGCTGGGCGCCGCTGAAGAATGGCGCAACTGCCGCTGGAACAGATGCGCGACGGCGCCGACGTCGGCGGCAGCCAATGGTCGGATCTGGGCAGTCATGGTCAGAAAAAGTCCGTCATCAACCGGCTCCAGCCTTCTCCGGCCAGGCCACCCATGTAGATCTCGTTGCGCTCGATGGCCGTCTTGACGCTATCGAACCGGGTGGCGACGCAGGAAAAGCTGCGGTGACGGAAGCTTACACCCCGATGGGGCGACAGGGCGCCGACCATATGCGGCTGGGCGCCACCGCTCGCCTCGACCGCTCCCCATGCACCGAGCTCGGCGAGCATGGTGGCCGCAACCGCCGCTTCCTTGCCGCCGAAAGCCAGAAGGTCGAGCACGCGCACGGATTTGCGCGGACCGAAATAGGCGGCAAGGCATCCGACATAATCGCCCGTTCGGTCGATGAAGCCGAAATAGCGCAGCGTCCCCAGACGGGTGTTTTCTTCGGCAAGACCAAGCAGATGCAAAAGCTCATCCTGCGTCCAGTCCGGGCGCACCGGGAACCGCGCGATCATCCCGGGGACGAGCGCTGCGAATTCTTCCCGGCCGATTTCCGTCATCTCGAGCCGCTTCTGCGGCGCCGGCCGCGGGCGCAGCGCCTCAATGCTTCGATCGGCCAGGTCGGTCAGGCCATCGACCACCGCAGGCAGTCTCACCTTTCGGGCGATGGCACTGACCGGCTTGAAACGGCAGCGCCAGTCGAGCGCCTGCACGGGCAGGCTCGCCCCGCCACCGGCCAGCCAATGGCCAACGCCTTCATGCGAGCCGCTGTCGGTGAACAGGAGGTCCTGATGGCGCGCTCGCAGCGACATCACAACCCGGGCAGCCGCCTTGGGATAACGCTTGTCGGCCATGAAGGCGCAGGTCAGCTTTGCGGTCACGACCTCGTCGTAAATGCGGTAGCGCATCGGCACGAAGGCGATGGCGGCGCCGATCTGGCCGGGCGCAATATCGCTGACCAAGCCACCACCCGCGTGGCGCCCTTCCAGAAATAACGCGCTGAAATATTGGGAGAATCCCGCCCTGTTTCCTTTACCGCCACGAAAGACGTCGAAGAACAACGTCTCGATCTGTGGCAAGTCATCACGGGTAATGGGGCGCAAATGCCGCGATTGTGACATTGCGGGCTCGTTGGGAGTGCTTACAGTTCGAATTTCGTCGGACAGCATGTCGCACCAGATCTCATCTCGGTACGCTTCCAATATCATGATCGCAGGACAGCAGATTTTTCTTTGCTGAAGGCAGTTAACAAAGATCGTCTTAACTACCTTGCGGAAAAGGCGCTGAGTTTGGCACCGACGTGATTTATAAGCGGACCGGCATTCAATGACGGGCAAAACTGCATGTATCAGCCTCTCCAGTCGGATATGCGCACGCCCCCCGGGAGTGGCAGCACTGTCCACACGCTCGATGCCGGCCGCGCCTATGAGGGGCAGGACCGTCGCCGGGAACAGGCTGCCCCCGTGAACGTCCTCGATACCATCACCCCTATGCTCGTCATCGAGTGGCTGCGCCGCTTCTGGCTCGCCATCCTGGCGCTCGCCGTGCTTGGCGCCATCGTCGGTTTCGGCGCGGGCACCTTGGTCAAGCCGCGCTTCACCAGCTATTCCGATATCCTGCTCGACCCCACGAGCCTCCAGATCGTTGCCGACGACCTCTACACAAGCAATATCCAGGGCGAGGCCCAGTTGCTTGAGGTCGAGAGCAAGATGCGCGTGCTGGGCTCGACAAACGTGCTGGCGCGCACCGTGCGTGACCTTGGCCTCGATAATGACCCCGACCTGATGGAGCCGGAATTCGCCCTCTTTGGCGCGGCCAGTGCCGGGGAAGACAATTTTACCGCCGCCGTGCGCGCGCTCTCCGAGCGTGTCCGCATTCGCCGCGAGGAACGCTCCTATATCGTCACCGCCTCGGTCTGGGCCCGCACGCCGGAACAGTCGGCCGTGCTGACCAATGGGCTCATCACCGCCTTTCTGGCCGAGATGGCCGAAGCCGAGGCCGATGGCGCCCGCAATGCGTCCGCCGCCCTCACCCAGCGGCTGGACGAATTGCGCACCGATGCCGAGAGCGCCGAAGCGGCCGTCGCCGCCTATCGGCGTGAAAACGGCTTGCAGATGACCGGCGCCGACCAGCTCAGCACGCAGTCTGCCGTGCAGCTCAACACCCAGATCGCCGCGGCGCGACAGGCGCTGATCGATGCAGAGGCGCGCTATGCCGCGCTCTCGGCAGGCGGCGATACGCTGATCTCCACCGCCCCCCTCGAATCCACCGCGCTGGCCGGCATGCGCACCCAATATGCGACCGCCCGCCAGGAAGCGGACGCACTGGCCGCCACTCTTGGTCCTCGGCACCCAAGCCTTGCCACGGCGCGCGCCCAGCTCACCGCGCTGCAGAGCGAGATCGACCGCGAAACCCGCCGCCTTATCGAAACCGCGCGCCGCGAACTGGCGCAGGCCAGAAGTGTCGTTGACCAGCTCGAGGTCGCTGCCACCGAACAGATGGGCGCCGTCTTTACCGACGACCAGGCCCAGCTTCAGCTGCGCCAGCTTGAGCGTGCCGCCGCCTCCAAGGTTGGTATCTACGAAGCCTATTTCGAACGGGCTCAGCAGATCGCCCAGCGCAGCGAGCTCAGCACCAATAATGTCCGCGTCATTTCCCCGGCCATTCCGCCCATCAGCCGCAGCTACCCGCCGCGCACCGTTCTGCTCATCGCCGCGGGACTGATCGGGGGTCTAGTCCTTGGTGTGGGACTGGCACTGATGCTTGGCCTTGGCCGTCTCTATTTCCCGCAGCGGCCCACGACCGCCGATGCCTGACGCGAACGGGTCAGGGCGCAGAGATGGTCTTGGAACGCTGGGCCATGGCCTGTTCGTCGCGATTTTCGCGTTTTACTGGATCACCATCTCCCCTTTTGTCGACCTGAGCGGAGCAGGCGCGGTCGACCCCGTCGCCGGCAATTCAAATCGCCTCAACCAATTGGTGACCTTCGGCCTTTTCGGCAGCCTGGTCCTGTTTTACTTCGTCCAGCGCCGCGGCGTCACCGTGCTCCAGCCCAAGCTCCTGATCGGGATCATCCTGTTCTGGATATTGCTCACCTCGGTCACTGCGCTTCACCCCGACCTTGCCTTCAAGCGGGCCGTGTTGATCGGTATCGTCGTCACCAATGCGGCGATCGTGCTCGTCCTGCCGCGAACGGAGGTCGACTTCGCGCGGCTCGCCGGCTACGTGATCATGCTGGCTCTGCTGATGAGCTATTTCGGCATCGCGTTCCGGCCCAACCTGGCCATCCACCAGGCCAGCGAAATCCGCGAGCCGATGAATGCTGGTCTGTGGCGCGGGATTTTCCCGCACAAGAATTCGGCAGCCGCCGCCATGGTGATCTCGGTCTTTTTCGGCCTTTTCATCGCCCGCGTCTGGTCCCGCGCCTTCGGCTGGACCATCATCATTCTTGCCGTTTATTTCCTCGCTCACACCGGCGGCAAAACCTCGACCCTGGTACTGCCCGCCATTCTGGTGCTCGGCGCGCTGGTGGAACGTTTCGGCTTCCTGCGCCTGCCCGTGATCCTCGGTGGCCTTCTCAGTTTCAACCTCGTCGCCGTGGGCGCAGCCGTGTCCGAGCCACTGCGTGAATTCGTCATGGGTCTCGGCGTTGATCCCACCTTCACCAATCGCTCCGACATCTGGCGCTATGCCTTCAGCGCCATCGCCGAGCGCCCTTTCTTCGGCCACGGCCTGCAATCCTTCTGGCAGACCGAGAGCCAGGTCTATGGTGGCGGCACGCTCGAAACCTGGGCCGCAGCCGCCTATAACGGCCACAACGGCTATATCGACACACTGCTCGAGCTCGGCATTCCCGGACTGATCCTGACAGTCGTCTGGCTCGTGCTCCTGCCGATCCGCGATCTCGGTCGCGCCCAGCATCGGCAAAACAATTCGGCCATGACGCGGCTCTTCCTGCGCATCTGGCTCTATGCACTTCTGATTTCGTGCCTTGAAAGTCTGCTCTACCAGGGTGGGGACCCCTTGTGGTTCTGCCTGTTGTTTTCGGTTTTCGGCCTGCGTCTGCAAGGCTCGGCACGTCTCGTGCCCGCCGAACCGCGCCCGGCCGCCTTTGCGATGGTACCCAGGCATGCTTGAGCGTTTGATTGGCCGCGTCACCAACAGGCTACTGACCCGTCTGCCCGGTCCGGGCATGGATGTTCCCGCGCATACACCGGTCGTCAGTTTCACCTTCGATGATGTGCCCGACAGCGCCTTCCTGGAAGGCGCAAAAATCCTCGAAGCCCATGACGGTCGCGGCACCTTCTACATTGCCGGCGGCATCCTGGGGCGCGAGGAAGAAAGCCGAAGACTCATCAACGCCAAAGGCTGCGCGGAATTGGCGGCGCGCGGACACGAACTGGGCTGCCACACCTTCTCCCACATCAATTTGCAAAAGACACCACGCCAGGCGCTCGCAAAGGACCTCGATCGCAGCGCCAAGGCGCTGGGCGATATCGTGCCCGGCTATGTTCCGCGCAATTTCGCGGCACCATACAATGCCGGAGCTTTCCGCCATCGGCCCGAACTGGCTCGGCGCTTCCGGTCCGCCCGTGGCGGCATGCCCGGGATCAATCGCGGCCGGACCGATCGCACCTTCCTCAGGAGCTATCCGCTCCAGCAGCCCGAACAATCAGTTGCCGGCATGCATGTCCTGATTGACGAGCTGGTTGCAAAGCCAGGCTGGCTGATCTTTTTCGGCCATGACGTCTCCGACCGCCCGACCCCGTTTGGCTGCACACCGCAGAGCCTGGCGGCGCTCGTAGCTCATGCGCAAAATTCGGGCTGCGCCATACTCACCATCAACCAGGCTCTAGACCGCTTTGAGGCTGCCGCGTGAACGACCGACCACAGCGCCTGCTGGCCATAAACAACTATTTCTATCGTCGGGGCGGCGCCGAAGCCGTCTTTCTCGACCATATGGCGCTGTTTTCGGACGCCGGTTGGGATGTCGCCCCATTCGCCATGGAGGCGGAGAATAATCTCTCGACGCCCTGGTCGCGCTATTTCGTCTCCGAGATCGAATTCGGCAAGCAGCCCGGCCTGATGACCAAGCTGGGCCATGCCGGCAAAATCATCTATTCGCGCGAGGCGCAGCGCAATGTCCGGGCACTGGTCGAGACCTTCAAGCCCGACGTCGCCCACGCCCACAATATCTATCACCATCTGTCGCCGGCCATTTTCAGCACGCTGAGAGCGGCCGGTGTCCCGACGGTGATGACGGCCCACGACCTCAAGATCGCCTGCCCCTCCTACAAGATGCTGGCGCATGGCAAAATCTGCGAGAAATGCCGCAACGGCAATCTCACCCAGGTCATCGTCAATCGTTGCGCCAAGGATTCGCTGGCCCTCAGCGGCCTCCTGATGGTGGAGAGCGCGGTCCATCGTGCGCTTGGCCTCTATCGCAACAATCTCGACCGCATCGTTGTGCCCAGCCGGTTCTACAAGAACAAGTTCATCGAATGGGGTTGGCCCAAGGACATGCTGGTCCACATTCCCAATTTCGTTGATCCCGCATTCCTCACCGCCGAGCGGCAGGAAGAGGGCGATTATTATCTCTTCGCCGGGCGCCTCGCGCCGGAAAAGGGCATTGCCACGCTGATCGATGCCGCGGGCCGGAGCGGAATAAAGCTCATTGTCGCCGGTTCGGGTCCGGAAGAAGAAAGCCTCCGCGCCGCCGTGGAACAGAGTGGCGCCAACGTGGAGTTTGTCGGCCATGTCGCCGGGGCGCCGCTGCGCAAGCTGATCGGCGCCGCCCGGGCCCTCGTGCTGCCTTCGGAATGGTATGAGAATGCCCCCGTCAGCCTGCTTGAGGCCTATGGCATGGGACGGCCGGTCATCGGCACCGATATCGGGGGCATTCCGGAGTTGATCCTGCCCGGCGAGACCGGGCTCATCGCCCAGCCGGCCAATCCCGAAAGCCTTGCCGCGCAATTACGTGCGATGGAAGCTCGGGGCGCATTGGCGCGTGCAAAAATGGGCGCGGCCGGGCATGACTGGGTGCGCCACAATTTTTCGGCAAATGCCTATCGGGATCGGATGACCGATCTCTATTCAAGTCTGAGGGCAAACTGATGGAGCGGCGTCGCAAGCGCAGTTCAGTGACCATGCTGGGTCTGCGCGGCATCAACGGCCCGCAGGGTGGCGTCGAGACCCATGTGGGGGCGCTCGCGCCGCTTCTGGTGTCGCGCGGCTGGCAGGTGGGCGTTCTTGCCCGAAAACCCTATATGCCGGAAGGGTCCCAGACCTTCCGCGGCGTCGCTGTGGAGCCGATCTGGTCACCGCGTTCGACCAAATTCGAGGCCCTGGCCCACACCGGTCTCGGTGTCGCCCTCGCCGCCCTGCGCCGACCGGACATCCTGCATATCCATGCCATCGGCCCGGCACTGCTGACCCCGGCGGCGCGGCTCGCAGGCCTGCGCACCCTCGTCACCCACCACGGCTATGACTATGACCGGGACAAATGGGGCGGCCTCGCGCGCGAAGTGCTGCGTCAGGGCGAAAAGATGGGCATGCGCTGGGCCGACATGGCCGTCGCCGTGGCGGACAATGTCGCCCGCGATATGGAAGAGCGCTATGGCCGGCGGGTGGATTTCCTGCCCAATGGCGTGTTCATGCCCACAGGGCCGCAGGGCTCCGACGTGCTTGAGCGATTTGACCTGCAGGCCGGCGGCTATGTGCTCAATGTCTCGCGCCTTGTTCCCGAAAAGCGCCAGCTTGATCTCGTTGCTGCCTATGGGCAATTGTCGCGCCCCCATTTCAAGCTGGTGCTGGTCGGCGGCGCCGATCATCGCTCGCCCTACGAGGCCGAACTGCGTCGCGTCGCCGAGTCCACGCCCGGCGTGGTCATGACGGGCTTCCAGAGTGGCGCGGCGCTCAATGATCTCTTTGCCCATGCCGGGCTTTTCGTCCTGCCGTCGAGCCATGAGGGCATGCCCATTGCCCTGCTCGAAGCGCTGAGCCATGGCACGAAAGTGCTGGCCAGCGACATCCCGGCCAATCTCGGCGTCGGCCTCGACAAGGATCGCTATTTTGCCACTGGCGACCGCGTCGGCCTCGCCCAGCGGATGGCCCATGAAATGGCAAGCCCCATGGCCGAGCTCGACCGGCAGGCGCAGATCGACATGGTGCGGCGCAATTTCGCCTGGGACGGTGTGGCAGACGGATTGAGCGTGCTCTACGCCTCGCTGATGCGTCGGAAAAAGAGCGACGAGCCCCTGCGCATCCGAAACCCTCAGTCCCTCTCGATCACGAAATAGACCGTCGGCCCAACGTCAGGGACAAGGTTCTCGAGCCGCCAGTGGAGCCTGCCGTCTCCGCTGGCAAGTGGCTGGTGCACCACGCCGTCGAGCCCCATGGGTGACAAGCTCCAGGCCCCCTCGCCCTCAAATGTGAGCTCGAGGCTTGCCGGGCGGATGCGCACCGGCAGGCGGCCATAGTCTTCGATCACCTTCTCTTCTGCATCGGCAAACCGCATGCCGGTGTTATGCGCATCGCTGGCGAAGATGACGAGGATACGGTCGCTCTCGGCGAGAGATTTGTCGTCCAGCGCCGCAAGGGCAATCAGCGCGGGCGACGAAGCGTCGCCGATCTCAACCGGGCCGAGGCGCAGCGGTTCATCAAGCGTATCGAACGCCGCCGCGACAGTGCGGGCGGTGACCACATGCATCAGCCCCTTGTCGGGCATGATGGTGATCTCGCCTGTGTCGCTGCGAAAAATGCCCTGTCCTGCCAGATCGACCTGCTCAGGCGCGATAGCCCCCTCATGCGCCAGCCCCGCAATAAAGTCGCCCGCGCTGACGCCCTCGCGGTTCAGCGGCAGGCTATGTGCCTCCCCATCCCCCTCAACGAGGCCAATCCCGGTGAACGCGGCGAGCGCCGTTGCCCCCTCCGCTTCGCGCTGGTTGATCGCTGTGCCGAACCGCGCATCGACATCGATGGGCAGGCCGACCCGGCTTTGCGCAGGGGAAACATCGCCGCGCCGGAACAGGAGCGCCGCCAGCGTCTCGCCGGCGCGCGCAATGGGATCGAGCGCAATGGCGTAGGGCAGCATGTGCTGCTTGTGCGGCTGATCCTCGCCATAGCGCAGCACAATCGGCCCATGTCCATGCCGGCAGATGGCATCCCAGCCCTGAAAGGCGGCAATGGCCGGCACGGCTAGCCCGGCCTCATAGCGATGGGTGTTCCAGAACAGATGGTCATATTCAGTGAGAAGGAAGGGTTTTCCCAGCCAGCGCGTTCCCGCGGCAAGCCGTACATAGTCGAGTTCCCTGCCGATCGAGCTCGCCTGCTCAATGGCGGTGCCCGGCGCATAGCTCGATACCCAGTCGAAATAAATGTTCATCGCCACGGCGTCGAGCTGCGCGCGACTGACCGAGGCCTGGAGAATGGGCCAATTGTTGTAATTGGTGATTGCCCCCTCATAGCCCATGGCACGAAGATGGGCACTCATGGACACAACGCCCGCCTGCTCGATCTCGACGAAAAAGCGCTGCAGGTCCGGAAAGCGTGCATCGCTGCCCCAGCGATTAAGGGCGAGACCTATGGTCCCTGCCTCAAGGCTTTCTCCGGGCCACAAGCCACCCCAGGCTTTGGCCAGTGCGGCGCTGTCAGCATAGCGCTCCGCCAGCCAGAGATTGAACCGCTCACGCAAAAGCTCCGAATAGGCGGGCTCCCCCCGGCCCTCGGCGACGATATTGTCGAACTCGAGCCCCCCCTCGTTGACCAGCACCACCAGCGCCAGCGCCGGATCCTGGACCGGTGCGAGACCCGTATAGGGATTGACCGCGCCGAGGATCTTTTCCTGCAGGCGCTGCCAGTGCTCCATGCCGGCTTCGGAGAGGAGAATGTCCTGCTTGAGGCTTCCAACCCCGTCAAACCGATCGTCATACCCGCCGAGACCACCCCGGGCCGATGTCAGCCCGTCCATGACCCAGGAGATTCCTTCGCGCTTGAGCGCGGCGAGGAGATAGTGGAGGCGGTCCAGCATGTTGGGATCGAGATCGAAATCCCCGTCGCGACCGGCCATGAGCGTGGCCTCGACGAAATGGAACCGCGCCAGATTATAGCCATGCCGCGCCAGTTGGACGGCATAACGGTCGGCCTCGTCGTGATCGGGGAACGCGCCCGAGGCCGGGCTCCAGGCAAGGCTGGCGCAGTGCAGCCCGGCGGGGACATCCGGCTGGTCTCTGAACACAAACCGCCCATTGGCGATGCGCAGATGCCGATCCGGGCCAAGGCTGCCATTGGGCAGGATGGCCGAAAAATCGAGCGGACTGCCCGGCGCGATTTCAAGATTGATTTCGCGAACCGCGGGCCAGTCTTCGGCCCTGCCCATTTGCGTGGGCAGGAGGGTTAGCAGCGCCAGGGCCAGCGCCCGAACCCTAATTGCCGGCATCGGCGACCACGCGGCTCTCGATCCACGCCTGGGGATCCCGCCGCCGGGCAAAAAAGCCCAGGGGTAAGGCGGCCGCCATGAACAGCCAGGCCGTCACCGCATAGGCACCGAGTTTGAGGCTCTTGTGTTTCAGACTCATCGCGAGGACGACGAATGCAGCAAGGAGTATGCAGAGCCCGACCGCCAAAAGCTTGTTGGGCACGAAGATCAGCAGTGCCAGCATGAGCGCGAGCCCGCCATAGACCCCGGCCCAGAGCCGCAATTCGGGCAGCTCGCGCAAGAGGCTGTTCCAGTGGCTCTTTCCGAGGCCGGCCCGCAGCAATTCACCGACCCCGCGCAGATATTTGCTGCGCCAGCGCCGCAGCAGCAGCGCGTAGGCATTCATCCGATAGCCAAAATGCTGCACGAACCGCCTGTCGAGCCGGTGCAGCTGCCAGCCCTGGGCCCTCAGGCGCACCCCGAGGTCGAATTCTTCATAGCCGTGCAGATTGCGGTCCGAGAGATAGCCGGCCTCCTCCACCGCGGCGCGGCGATAGAGACCGCCGCCATTGAGCCGGTCGACCCGCCCCGCCTGATATTCCGCCCCACCCCGCGATTTGCGCCGCGCGAATTCGAGGTTTTCGAGGTTCATCTCCTCGACATGCCCCCCCACCCCGGCCACCTTGGGGTTGGCGCGTAAAAAGGCCGTCGCTTCACGGAGAAATTTTGGATCGAGGAGCATGTCCCCATCCATCAGGCACAAAAACTCGCCCTTGCTGTACTGGAACCCCAGTTGAGGACCGAGGCCACAGCTGGGCGCCTCGTCCGGCGCGATCTGCACCACTTTTACGCCGTAGCGCCCGGCGATCTCGACGGTGGCGTCGCGCGAGCCGCTATCGGCAATGATGACTTCATCCTCAGGCCCGATGGCGGCCAGCACGCTTTCTATGGTGGCCGCGATGTTGTCGGCTTCGTTGAGGGTCTTGATGAGGACGGAAACGCTCATTTGGACGGCACCGTGGCAAGATCGGATGAAATGGCGGCGCGGCGGTCTTTTTCGGCCAGGCGCAGCAACACCAGCCAGCCGGCCAGCGCCGTGCCCAGTTCGCTCGCATAGGTGGCGACGAACGTGCCGTTGATGCCATAGAACCAGGTCGCCAGCGCAATCACCACGCCGCCAAGCGCAACACCGCCATTAAAGACGATGGCACGCGGCAGATGATGGCCGGAAGCGCCCAGCGCCTCGACCGCTGTTGCCCAGCCGGCGATGAAAATGATCGATGGCGCCAGCAGCTGGGTATAGCCCGGCAGCGACACATATTCGGCCCCAAACAGCCAGGGCAGGATGGGCGCGGTGACGATAATGCCGACCACGGTCAGAACACTGATCCCCATCGAGGCGCCAAAAACCTTGCGGAAACGGCCCAGCGCATGGTGCAGACCTTCCTTGGTGGCCGCGGCAGAGCCCGGATAGACCAGCCGGTTGAGGGCCTCGACCGAAAGGTAGGCGCTGTCGATGATGCGGCGCGCCACCGCGTAGCTCGCGACAACCTCTGGATTGGCCAGCGCCGCGAGCAGCAGCAGGTCGACGTTCTGGCGCAATGCCCGCAGGATGAACGGCGTGGTGAACAGAAGGCCATTGCGCAGCTCTTCCCGCCGCACCACCCATTCCGGTGGCCCGAGGAACAGCACCGAGCGCACGGCAATCGCCGCGATGACGACATGGGCCGCAAAGGCCCAGACGATCCAGTCCGCCAGCGTATCAACGCCGAACACCATGCAGGCGAGCACCGCCGCGGCGAGCCGGCCCAGCGCGAAGAGGATCACATTGCGATTGGCGGCGGCGAAATTGGAATGGGCGATGAACACCTGTTCGACAAAGAGGATGACCCGCGTCAGCACGATATTGGTCACCAGCACCATCAGGATCAGCCCGAGATTGACCCAGAGATCGGCCGACAGCTGATAAATTCCCGGCAGGACCAGCATGCCGACGGCGATCATCGCCACCCCGCTCGCCCCGCCGAGCAGCAGATTATGTCCGAGAAACGATGCGTAAAGCGTCCGGTTGCGCGCCACCCGGCGAACCAGGGGCTCCGACCCGCCGAGCCCGCAGAGATGCACGGCGACGGCGGTGATCGCGGTCAGGGCGATGAAGACGCTGAATTCCTCCACGCCCAGCGACCGGGCGAGAATGGCAAAGGTCAGCAGTTGCGCAAGGCTGGACACCATCAGGCTTCCGCCCGAGGCGATATAGGAGAGCCCCATCGGGAGCAGTTTGCGCAGCCGCAGCGAAATGGACATGAGATCTTGGGCTATGAAGAATTGGCAGTCGCCAGTATCGCACGACCGCGCCAAAGGGCGGTCATGCCAGTGCAAATTGTGTTAACGCGAGCTTGCGTCAGCCGGGCGAAGCCGCCTGCATGAAGGCCACGCGCTTTTCACCCTGCTCGTTTTCGGCGAAATGGACGTCGCCATAACGATCGCTGCGCCGCACTAGCAGGGACATTTGCCGATCCTGCCCCAGACCGAACTCGAAGGCCAGCCACCCGCCCGGCTTGAGATAGTCCGGCGCCTCGGCGATAAGGCGCTGGTGGATGGCAATGCCATAGACCCCGCCGTCAAACGCCTCGCGCGGCTCGTTTTCGAGCAGATGCGCCGCATCTCCCGCCAGCTTGCCGGTCGAGATATAGGGTGGATTGGCGATGATGAGATCGGCCTTGCGCCCATCGAGCAGGGGCGCAACCCCTGCAAAGAGATCACCCTGGCCGATGCTCACGCGCCCGGCCAACCCCAGCCTCTCGGCATTGCTCGCCGCCTGCGCCACCGTCTCATCGGTCAGGTCACTGAGAAAGACCGCGGCATCGGGCCGCTCATGGGCAATGGCCAGGCCCAGATTGCCCGAGCCACAACACATGTCGATAACGACAGGCGCTTCGACCCCATCAAGGCGCTCGAGCCCCACACGACCCAGCAGCTCGGTTTCCGGTCGCGGCGCCAGAACCCCCGGACCGGCGGCGATGAAGATGGACAGGAATTGATGTAAATTCTCATCAGAAAACAAAGGTATACTTCCCACCTGATGCGTCATTTTTCCAATCTATCACCGTGATCGCCGCGCCGAGCTGAAAAGCGCTATCAGCGTTAAGATTATCGTTAGTAGTTGTTAACCGCCCAGCCCGGTACGGCTGCCGTATGAGGCATAAATGTGCTAGGCATTCAGACAACATTTGAGGCGCGGCAGACCAGATATGACACTACCCTTGGCGCAGGCTGACGGAAGACGGCGCCGCCGGTTCCAGGTTCCGGGTCGCGCCACCCTCGCCAATGGCATCGGCATGCTCGAAGGCCTCGTCGCCGCGGCGATGAGCCTTGTGCTGCTTTTCGTGCACCAGCCGCTCTTCGTGCTCTGTGTCGGCGGCACGGCAGCAGTGGTCTATGGCGTGATGGGCAGCCGCGCCGCCTATAAATTTCTCCCCCTCGCCGATATGCGCCAACCCTTTGCGCTGCACGCGGCGCTGAGCTGGATCCCCGCTTCTGGCCTGGCCTTCCTCGTCGCCCTCGCCATGTGGGATTGGGAGCTTCTCTGGGGCCGCAGCCTCTGGATCTGGCTGCTGGCCACGCCGATCGTGCTGATCGCGCTCCGCATCATTCTCTATCGGGTGCTGGCGCGCATGCTGCGCCAGGGCCAATTGCAGGTCGAGCGCTTCGGCCTGATCGGCGAGAAAGACGCCATCTCGCGGCTTCGCGCCGATCCGCGCATCTGGCAGCAGGGCGGACAGATCGTCACCAGCCTCTCGCTCGACGAGGGCTGGACCGGAAACCTCCCGCAGCCCGAAGACATCGCCCGCTTTGCCCGCAATTGCGTCGACCGCAAATGCCAGCATGTGCTTCTGGTGGCCGACCTCTCCAATCTCGACGCGGTCGGCGCCGTGATGGCGCCCTGCCGGCCCTATGCGCTCAATGTCCTGCTCTATCCGCGCGGCATCGTGCAGTCGGGCAAAATCAATCTCGTCGACACCGTGCCCATGGGCGCCGTCAATTCGCTGCGCGTGCTCTCGACGCCGCTCAACGACATGGGCCTCGTCATCAAGCGCAGCTTTGACATTGTGCTGTCCGGCACCGGCCTGCTGCTGCTCTCGCCGCTGTTGCTGGGCGTTGCGGCCGCAATCCGCCTTACCAGCGACGGCCCTGCCCTCTACCGGCAGGAACGCCGCGGCTTTAACGGGCGCAATTTCTATATCTACAAATTCCGCTCCATGCGCGTGATGGAAGATGGCCGCGCCATGCGCCAGGCCCAGGCAGATGATCCACGCATCACCCCGATCGGACGCTTCATCCGCCGCACCAGCATTGATGAACTGCCCCAGCTGATCAATGTGCTGACTGGCGAGATGAGCCTTGTCGGCCCTCGCCCCCATGCCATTTCCCATGACGACGAACTGTCGGGAAAATTCGAGCTCTACGCCCAGCGCCAGCGCATCAAGCCCGGTATTACCGGCTGGGCCCAGGTCAATGGCTATCGCGGCGACACCTCGACCCAGGACAAGATCGAGGGCCGCACGCTCCACGATCTCTACTATGCGGAAAACTGGTCGCTGCTGCTCGACTGCTGGATTATCATGCTGACCGTCTTCTCCCCCCGCACCCGCCAGAACGCCCACTGAGTCGCTTGCCGCACGGCGCGGCAGGCCTTTTTTGTTTTGCAGGCACAGCGATCGCTTCGCGCATCAGAGCCTCTGCACGCGCACAGAGGCTGAAAGCGCCTTGCTGCACGCCAGGGCCGACAGTCCGAGATAAAATTTGGGAAGAGCCCAAGGCCTGCGGACCGCGGCAGCCCGGAAACGCAAAAGCCGCGCCACCTCGAATGAGGAGCGCGGCTTTTGCAAGAAATTGGTGCCCAGAAAAGGACTCGAACCTTCACACCTTGCGGTACACGGACCTGAACCGTGCGCGTCTACCAATTCCGCCATCTGGGCGACGGTTGTGTAACTAGGGGGAGCCCCGGATAAAGTCAACGGGGCTTTTGCGGGTTTTTAGAAGTTTGCCCCATCCCAGTGTTTAATCGCACTTCTTTCCACAGGCACGGGCGGCTCGAGGCAGTTAACATTGATCATATAAAGGGTTTTTCCGTTTCCGTCCGAGCCGCGCGCGAACGACTCGATGCCGCAATGGCGACAGAAGAGATGATCGATCTTGTCGGTGTTGAACCCATAGCGGACCAAATCCTGCTCCCCCGAATGCAGGGTGAAGGCGCTCTCCTCGACCGATTGCATCACCCAGCCGAGCCGGCGACAGCGCGAGCAATTGCAATCACTCAACCCTGAAAGGTCGGTGTGCGCCGTGTAGCGGACGGCGCCGCAATGGCACTGGCCCTCGTAATCGCGTGCTTGAGACATGGCATATCCTCCTTTTCGCCGAACAAAGAGAGAACGAAAGCATGAAAGAGTCAAGCAGTTCGCGGCCCTCTCGGAAGGCTCCGCCACTCGACAGGGCCTGCCTGCCTGCGGTAGAAGCGGAGCAGAACGCAAAGCCAGCCTGCCCCAGTCGGAGGACTTCATGGATCGCTTTTCCCCCAAGCTCGTCACCGTGTTCGGCGGTTCGGGCTTTCTCGGCACGAGCCTTGTTCAGTTGCTCGCCGCGAAGGGCTATCGCATCCGCGTCGCGGTCCGCCGTCCTGATCTGGCGGGCAATGCCACCATGCTCGGCTCTGTTGGCCAGATCGTCCCCATCCAGGCCAATCTGCGCAACGCTGCCTCGGTCGAGCGCGCCGTCGCCGGTGCGGACATGGTCATCAATCTCGTCGGGCTCGGCGTCGAAGGCGGCAAGCAGCGCTTTGCCGCGGTCAATGCCGAAGGCGCCGCCACTGTCGCCCGCGCTGCCAAGGCCGCCGGTGCGAAATCGCTCGTTCATGTCTCCGCCCTCGGCGTCGATACGGCCGCCAAGGTCAGCGCCTATGCCCGCACCAAGCTCGAAGGCGAAAACGCCGTTCTGGCAGCCTTCCCCGAGGCGATCATCCTGCGCCCCTCGCTGATGTTCGGCCAGGGCGACGGCTTCTTCAACCTGATGGGCACGCTGGCCCGCATGTTCCCGGTCATGCCGCTGATCGGCGGCAAGTCCCGCTTCCAGCCGGTCTATGTCGGCGACGTGGCCCAGGCGATCGTTCGCGCCATCGAGGGTGAGGTCAAGACCGGGCGCATCTACGAACTGGGCGGCCCCGAGGTCGAAACCCACGCGGACCTGCTGGCCCGCATCCAGCGCGAAGCCGGCCGCAATCGTCCTCTGCTGCCGCTGTCCCCCGGCATTGCCGGCATGGTGGCCTCGCTGCTCTCGATCCTGCCGTTCAAGCCGTTGATCACCGCCGACCAAGTGGCTCTGCTGGGCAAGGACAATATCGTTTCCGACGCTGCCATCGCCGAAAAGCGCACGCTCGCCGCCTTCGGCATCAGCCCCACCAGCATGGACACTATCCTGCCCAGCTATATGTGGCGCTTCCGCAAGCATGGGCAGTTCGATCGCGATAAAGTGGCTGCCTGAGCCCTGGCTCAGCCGCCCTGCGGCGAAAACCGCTTTGCACTTGGCAAGGCGATGCACTAAGTCCGGGACAGCAAGCCCCGGACCCTCATGACCCAGACAACTACGATTTCGAGCCTCGGCCACAAGGGCGAGGGCATCGCCCATATCGAGGACAAGCGCGTCTTTGTGCCCTTCGCCCTGCCCGGCGAGACCGTGAGCCTCACCTTTGAGGGCGAGCGCGGCACGCTATCCGAAGTCCTCGACCCCTCTCCGCAGCGCGCAGACCCCTTCTGCGCCTATTTCGGGTCCTGCGGCGGCTGCCAGATCCAGCATCTCGGTCCGGAACTCTACCGCGCCTTCAAGATCGGCCTCGTCGAGAACCCGCTGCGTCAGGCAGGTCTTGACGCCAGCGTCAGCCGCTTCATCGATGCCGCAGGCGCCGGTCGCCGCCGCGCCACCCTCCATGCCCGGAAGGACGCTGCCGGCTACATGCGCCTGCGCACCCACGACCTGCTCGACATCGAGGCCTGCCCCATTCTCGTGCCGGCGCTCGCCCGGGCGCCCGATATCGCGCGCGCCATTGGCGCTGCCATCGGCGAATGCGACGTCAGCTTCACCGCCAGCGATGCCGGCGTCGATGTGGCCGTGCGCAATGCCCGCAAGGGCATCAAGGGCGACAAGCTGATCGCGCTGGCGGTAAAACTGCCGCTGACCCGCCTCTCCTTTGAGGGCGAGATGATGTTCCAGCGCCAGGTGCCCAATATCACCATGGGCCGCGCGCAGGTCGAAATCCCCATCGGCAGCTTCCTCCAGGCGACCGGCGCGGCCGAGGCGGCGCTGTCCGATTATGTCGTCACCGCCGTGGGCAAGGCCAAGCTCGTGGCCGACCTCTTTTGCGGCATGGGCCCCTTTGCCCTGCGCATCGCGGAAAAGACCCCCGTCCTCGCCGTCGACAGCGACAAGCCTGCGCTTCTCGCCATGGACAAGGGGGCCCGTCACGCCAAGGGCCTCAAGGCCATCACCCATCGCACCCGCGATCTCTTCCGCGATCCGATGACCCAGTTTGAGCTCAATTTCGATGTGGTCGTGCTCGATCCGCCCCGCGCCGGTGCCCTGGCCCAGGTCAAGGAAATCGCCCTCTCCAAAATCAAGAAGGTGGTGATGATCGCCTGCGATCCCGCCAGCTTTGCCCGCGATGCGGCTGTTCTAGCCAAGGCCGGCTTTACTATTCGCGACCTCGTTGCGGTCGATCAGTTCGCCTGGTCCAACCATATCGAAGTGGCTGCTACCTTCGAGCGCTAAACGCCTGACGGCAGGGGTGGAAACGCCTCTGCCCCCGGCCGCGACGCCGCAAAAAAGCCCAGCGTTTCCGGCCCTTTCCAACGAAACTGTGACCGCTCTCCGCCCATCGCAATCGCCTTTGCGTGCAACCGTCGCGGTGCCCGCCCGTTGTCTGCCTGTAAACAACGATAAAAGCGACTGCGTTGGGCGGGCGTCGTCGCGTGGAGAAAACCATGCGAACTACTAGCTATCTCTTTGCCATTGGGGCCCTGTGCGCAGGGCTTGCAGCCCCGATCATGGCCCAGGAAGCCACAGCAAATCCTGCTGGCACCTTTATGGACGAATACGGCACGACCTTTACCTTCAGCCTTTGCGGCGAGGCCGGCACCGACCTTTGCGGCACGCTCGACGTGCTCAAGGGCGAATCGGCAACCGAGGAAAACCTTGCCTTTGTCGGCACCCAGATCATGCAGGCCCAGCAGTCCGGCCCCAATCAATGGAAGGGCTCTATCACTGCCGGCGGCCTCAGCGCCGATGCAACCGTGACCCAGACCGGTCCGGACACGATCGAAATCCAGGGTTGCCGCGTCGCCATCCTGTGCCAGACGCTGGCCTATAACCGCGTCTGACCTAAAAAGAACCCCGGGCTGGACCCGGGGTTTTTTGTTGCCTTCTTTCAGCAGACCGTGGCGACGCGATCCTTGATCACCGCCAGAACTTCATCTCCCGGGCGCTTCCACCAGTTGTCCTGGGAAAAGATTTCCACTTCCTGCGGCCCGAAGAAGCCTGCGTCCTCGATCATCTTGCGGATCGCCAGCAGATCGATGACGCCGTCCCCCATCATGCCGCGATCGAGCAGCATGTCCTTTGTCGGCACCAGCCAGTCGCAGATATGGTGGGCGAAAATCCGCTTCATCCGCCCGGCCCGATCAATGGCGCGCTCGAGATTGGGGTCCCACCAGACATGGTAGACGTCAATGGCCACACCCACCGTCTCCCCGAGGTCCTCGCAGATATCGAGCGCCTGATCGATCGTGTTCACGCAGGCGCGGTCGGCCGCATACATTGGGTGCAGCGGCTCAATGGCGATCTTTACGCCTGACGCCTTGGCATGCGGCAGCATGGCGGCAATCCCGTCCGCCACCATTTTACGCGCGCCCGGCAAATCCTTGGAGGAACCCGGCAAGCCACCGACCACCAGCACCAGACAATCGGCATTGAGCGCAGCGGCTTCGTCGATGGCGCGCAGATTATCATCGATCTGCGCCTGACGGCCTTCGGCAGTCTCTGCCGGGAACATCCCGCCGCGGCAGACGCCGGTCACCTGCAGCTTGTTCTCGCGCACGATCCGCGCCGCCTCATTGAGCCCGATGGCGGCAATCTGGTCGCGCCAGGGCGAGATGGCCGTGATCCCGGCCCGCAGGCACCCATCCACCGCTTCAGCAAAACCCCATTGCTGGCGTGTCGTCGCCAGATTGAGGGAAATCCCGCGCTCGCTCATGCCTCTACCCCGTTCACCGCCAGAACCGCCTTCATCCGGGCCGTCGCCAGTTCCGGATCGGCCAGCACCCGTGCCTTGTCGGCCAGGCGGAAGAGTTCTGCCAGATGCTGCACCGAACGGGTCGATTGCTGCCCACCCACCATCTGGAAATGATCCTGCAGCCCGTTGAGATAGGCGAGGAACACCACCCCGGTCTTGTAGAACCGTGTGGGCGCGGCAAAGATATGCCGGCTCAGCGGCACGGTCGGCTCCAGAATGTCGAAGAACTCATTATTGTTGCCGCGTCCAAGCGCGGCCAGACCCGCCGAGGCCGCCGGCGCAATGGCGTCGAAAATGCCCAGCAGCGCGTGCGAGAAACCCTGCTCATCGCCGGCGATCAGCTCGGCGTAGTTGAAATCATCGCCGGTATACATCTTCACATTGGCCGGCAGACGCCGGCGCATCGAAATTTCCTTTTCCGCCGAAAGCAGGGAAATCTTGATGCCGTCGACCTTGTCGGCATAGGCGGCGATGACGTCTAGGCACACATCCATGGCCGCGTCATGATCGATATTGCCCCAATAGCCCTGCAGCGCCGGATCGAACATTTCGCCCAGCCAGTGAAGGATCACCGGCTGTTTTACGTTGGACAGCACATGGCCGTAGACCCGCGCGTAATCATCCGGCGATTTGGCGGCAGCTGCCAGCGCGCGGCTCGCCATCAGAATAACCCGACCGCCCTCGCCTTCCACAAAACCGACCTGCTCGTCATAGGCGCGGATGATGTCGTCGATGGTGACGTCCGGTCCCGGCGCCAGATGGTCGGTGCCGGCACCATAGGCGATCAGCGCATCGTCCCGCGTTCGGGCTTCCGCCTGCGAACGGCGGATCAGCTCCTTGGCCTCGGTCCAGGTCAGGCCCATGCCGCGCTGGGCTGTATCCATGGCCTCTGCAACGCCAAGCCCCAGATCCCACAGCCGATGGCGGAATTTCAGCGTCGTCTCCCAGTCGATCGCGGGCGTCAGCCAGGGATCGTGGATCGCCAGCGGATCAGCCACCACATGGGCCGCCGCATAGGCGACACGCGAGAAATCACGCGCCTTGAATTTGACGAAAGGGATCGGATTGCCTGTCAGTGCATAAGGCGTGATCGAACGATCCGGATTGGGCAGATTGATGGTCGGCATGGTGCCTCCAAGAAAGGCCCCCTCACCCGGCGCTTCGCGCCGACCTCTCCCCCTAAGGGAGAGGTGAAGAGGGCACATTGACGGGTCTGGCGACACCTCTCCCTTTGGGGGAGAGGTCGGCCCCTCTTTGGGGCCGGGTGAGGGGGCCTTCCCCTAAAACCTCAAAACTCCAGCTTCGGTACATCGAGCCAGCGGCGTTCGGCCCAGCTCTTGAGACCAAGCTCGGCCAGCTGCACGCCCTTGGCGCCAGCCTCGAGGCCATATTCCCATGGCGCGTCTTCGGCGACGTGGCGGAGGAACATTTCCCACTGCGCCTTGAACCCGTTATCGGACGGCCAGTTGTCCGGAACCTCTTCCCAATCGTTGAAGAAGTTCATGGTCTGCGGCTGGTCGGGGTTCCACACCGGTTTGGGCGTGTTGACGCGATGCTGGGTCCAGCATTTGTGCAGCCCCGCCACCGCCGAACCATGCGTGCCATCGACATGGAAGGTCACGAGATCGTCGCGGCGCACGCGGGTGGTCCAGCTTGAATTGATCTGAGCAACGATCCCGCCTTCGAGCTCGAAGGTCGCATAGGCCGCATCATCCGTATCGGCCTTGAAGCGTTTGCCATTCTCGTCGACACGCTCGGGAATATGCGTCGCGCCAAGGCAGGACACCGCCTTCACTTCACCGAAGAGATTGTCGAGCACATAGCGCCAGTGGCACAGCATATCGAGGATGATGCCGCCGCCATCGGCCTTGCGATAGTTCCAGCTCGGGCGCTGCGCCTTCTGCCAGTCGCCCTCGAACACCCAATAGCCGAACTCGCCGCGCACCGAGAGGATGTCGCCGAAAAAGCCGGAGTCCTTCAGCATCTTGATCTTCTGCAGGCCCGGCAGGAACAGCTTGTCCTGCACCACGCCGTGCTTGAGGCCCGAGGCGCGGGCGGTCTTGGCGAGATTGAGCGCAACTTCCAGATCATCCGAAGTCGGCTTTTCGCAATAGACATGCTTGCCGGCGGCCAGAGCCTTTTCGAGCAGGCCCGCACGCATCAGCGTCGTGCCGGCATCGAAGAACACCGTGTCATCCGGATTGGCCAGCGCCGCATCGAGGTCGGAACCCCAGCGGGCGATATTGTGCTTCTTGGCCAGACGCTCGATCTTGTCGGCGTCACGGCCGACGATGATCGGGTCGACCACGAGCCGGTCGCCATTGCTGAGCGCGATGCCGCCCTGGTCCCGGATCGCCAGGATCGAGCGCACCAGATGCTGATTATACCCCATGCGGCCGGTCACGCCGTGCATGATGATACCAATCCGTTGTTCCGCCATTCTTGTCCTCCGGCAAATACGACTCGTTGTAACTGGTTGGTTACTTCCTAGCCGCATCGCGCCATCGCCGTCAAGCGGGTCCAATCTGGCCTTTTGGCTATATCGTTAGAGCCCGAGCACCATCTTGAGGCCGACCAGTCCGAGGAAAAGCAGGATCATCCGATCGAAGGCCGCGCGGCTGAGCTTTCCGGCAAGCGCCTGCCCCACCGGCATGAAAATCATGATCGGGACCAGCGCCGCCAGCGCCTCGAGCACCCAGACCGGCTGCATCACGCCGGAAAAAATCAGCGCTGGCAGCTGGACAATACCGAGCACGAGAAACATGGCCGATACCGCGTAGAGATGGGCCTCTCGCCCCAGCCCCATGGCATGGATGAAGGTCACGCCGATCGGCGCCGAAATACCCGTAGCGCCCTGCAGCACGCCACTCCCAAAGCCGGCCGCCGGCCCGAACCGCCGCGCAACCACCGGTCCGACCACGAGATGCGGCTTGGTGAGCTTGAGCAGGAAATAGCCGATCAACAAAAGACCCAGCGCCAGGATCAGCACCCGTTCGGGAAGATTGGTCAGGAGCCAGGTGCCGACGGTAACGCCGAGCCCGCCCCCGACGAGGAAGAGCGGCAGGAAACGTGTAGCATCACTGCGCGACGCTGCCCGGAACTGCCAGGTCTGCAGGGAATTGGTGACAACCTGCACCACGACCATGATGCCCACCGCATGCTGAAGCCCGAGGGTCGACGCCAGCACCGGCAGCGCGATCAGCGGCAAACCCATGCCGGTCGCGCCCTTGACCACGGCGCCAGCCGCCAGTGCCGCCGCCATGATGGCATAGCGGCCAATATCGATTTCCAAATCCTGTCCCCCAAGGCCGACCGAACGAGCCGGTCCCTAAACACGCTGCAGCAGATTTTTAGCATCGATTTCAGTCAGCGAAACCGGGATTTTCAAGGCTATCCCGGCAAGCCTCAAAATCACCACACGGTTACTTCTGGCTTGACAGCGTGCCAAGCCAATCGCAAGCTCGCCGTCTGAGGGCCAAAAAAACCGGCCCCACACCATATTTTTGGGAGGAAGGACGATGCGGAAATTGCATCCTGTCCTGGCAACGGGAGCCTCGCTCCTGGTGCTGGGCACCACTATGACTTTTGCGCAGGAATGGAAGCCCGACCGGCCGATCAATCTGATCGTCCCCTGGGGCGCCGGCGGCTCAACCGACCAGGTTACCCGCGTCACCGCACCCATCCTCGCCGAGGCGCTTGGCGTCGAGGTGGTGGTGGTCAACCAGCCCGGCGCATCCGGCGCCATCGGCACCCAGGAAGTGCTGAACGCCCCGCGCGACGGCTACACCTGGACGGCCAACGCCATTGCCAACAACGCCACCTATGCGGTGACGGGCCTGCTCGAAGACACTGACATCGACGATTGGCACATCTACCTCTCCGTCGCCAACGTGCCGGTGGTTTCGGTTCCCGTCGACAGCGAGTTCACCGATTTCGGCCAGCTGCTAGAAGCCTTCAAGACGCGCGGCAATTCGGTCACCGTGGCCACTGCCGGTATCACCTCCTCGGGCGGCACGGCCATTGCAGCGCTCTCCGGCGCAGCCGATGGCTTTGACTACAACATGATCACCTATGACGGCGGCGGCCCTGCAGCCATTGCCACCGCTGCCGGCGAAGCCATGGTCACCACTCAGCTCGCCGTCGAACAGACCGAACTGATCCGCGGCAAGCGCCTGCGCGCCCTGGCCGTCCTTTCCGATCAGCCGCTGCTGCTCGAAGGCGTCGACCCCATCCCGCCGATCACCGACTGGCTGCCCGACATGGAACTGGCGCCCGACTATTTCGGCATCTTCATCCCCACCGGCGTGCCTGATGAGGTCGTCGCCACGCTCGACAAGATCTGGGCCGAAAAGGTCAGCACCGCCGAGTCCATCAAGACCTATGCCGAAACTTTCGGCGCCGTCTTCGCACCGTCCCATGGCGCCGAAGCCCGGGCCCTGGCCATGCCGGTCGTCATCCTCGAAGCCTGTGACGCGGTTGGTCGCGGCGAGGCCGTCAAGGATCCCTCCACAATCGGCATCGACTGCGAAACCATGACCGAAGTGGGCGTGCAGTAAGCGCCTCGGGGTGGCGGTCCCTCCCGGCCGCCGCCCCATCCCGACTATGAAAGCTACTCCATCGTCATGACTCATCCTGCTTCCACCGAAGATGCCATGCGCGTCCGCGCCGACCTGATCACCTCGGTCCTGCTCGTGGCCCTTGGACTTGCGGTGGTCTATTTCTCCTGGACCATGGATCGCCTCGAAGTCCGGCGCATTCATCCCGCCACCATTCCCGGCCTCGTGCCACTGATCCTGGGCGGAGCGCTCACCCTCTGCGGGTCACTGCTGTTCCTGCGATCCTTTCGCCTCGACCAGCTCGGCTCCGGCGCCCCTCTGGCGCGCGCTCTCGTCTCGTGGAGCGCCATGCGCGTACTCGCCGCCCTCGGCCTGGCGCTGGCCTACACCCTGCTGCTGGTCGGCAATATGCCGTTCTGGATGGCTTCGAGCCTCTTCATCTTCACCTTCATCGCCCTCTTCGAAACCGTGCTCGCCGACCACCCCGGCTCGCTGATCCGCACGCTGATCTGGGCTTTTCTGGTGGCCCTCGTCGCCGGCCTCGGCGTCTATTTCGTCTTCGAGCGCATCTTCCTCGTGCGCCTGCCGTGAGGGGAGCGATCATGAGCAGCCTTCACCCCATCGCGGCCCTCAGGACTTATCCATATGTTTGACGGCCTCATTCTCCTCGGCCAGGGCGTGGCCCATTTCCTCACTCCGGCCGGCCTATTCAATGTTGCCTGGGCCACATTGCTCGGCGTTACCATCGGCATTCTCCCCGGCCTCACTGCCACCATGGGCGTCGCCCTCCTCGTCACCCTCACCTACAAGATGGCGCCTGACCAGGCGATCCTGACCCTGATGTGCGTCTATCTCGGCGCCATCTATGGCGGCAGTCGCACGGCCATCCTGCTCAACATCCCGGGCACCCCGGCCAATGCCGCGGCAACGCTCGACGGCCACCCGCTTGCCCGTCAGGGCAAGGCAGGCCTCGCCATGGGCCTGGCTACCACTTCCTCGACGCTGGGCACGCTGGTTGGGATCTTCTTTCTCGCCATCATCGCCCCGGTGCTCTCCGAGGCGGCGCTCAAATTCGGCTCCTATGAATTTTTCTGGCTCGCCCTTTTCGGCGTCGTCATTTCCGGACAGATGGCCGGCTCGGACACGCCATTGAAAGGCTATATCGCGGGCATCCTGGGCCTCCTCGTTGCGATGATTGGCATGGAAACGCTCCACGCCCACCAGCGCTTCACCTTCGGCATCCAGGGACTCGGCGGCGGCATCGACATCATTCCGGCCATGGTCGGCGCCTTTGGCCTGGCTGAAATTCTTTCCACCATGAAGCGGACCGCCGTGCCCCACATCGCCTCGGTCAATGACCGGGTGGTGCCGCGCTTCAAGGAAATCTTCCAGTATTGGAAGACCATCCTGCGCTCGGGCATTATCGGCACCTTTGTCGGCATTATCCCCGGTGTCGGGGAGGACGTGGGCTCGTGGAGTTCCTATGCCGCGGCCAAGAAATTCTCGAAGAACCCTGAAGAATTCGGCAAGGGCAGCCAAGAGGGCCTGATCGCGGCGGAAACCGGCGACAATGCCGTAGTCTCCGCCTCAATGATCCCGACCCTGACGCTGGCCCTGCCCGGCTCGGCCGCCGCAGCCGTTCTCATCGCCGCCATGATGATCCACGGCATCCGCCCCGGCCCCATGCTGATGGTCGAAAACCCGGTCTTCCTCTACCAGGTCGTGGCCATGCTGCTCCTTGCGACCATCGCCAATCTTATCTTTGGCCTATCGCTGACCAAGCTCTTCATCAAGGTTCTGCAGGTGCCGCGCGAACGGCTCATGGCGGTCGTCTATATCCTCTGTGTGGTTGGCTCCTTTGCCATCACCCAGCGCATGTTCGACGTCTATGTCATGCTCGCCTTCGGCATCGTCGGCTTCATCCTGCGGGAGATGAAATATCCCATGGCCCCGCTCGTCCTCGGCATTGTGCTCGGCGATCTGCTCGACCTCAACCTGCGGCGCGGGCTGATGCTCACCAATGGCGATCCGACCCCGTTCTTTACCCGGCCGATCAGTGCTGTTATCTGCCTCATCATCGTCCTCACCATCCTGATGTCCATTCCGGCGGTTTCCAAACGTGTCAGAGCCCTCTTCACCCGCGGCGATCGCGCCCAAGCGCGCGGCTGACGCCGCCGAACGGCGCCCGCGCAACTCGGTCAAGACCAAGGCCTCGATCCTTGCGGCCGGGCGCGTGGAATTTGCCGATCGCGGATTTGAAGGGGCACGGGTAGACGCAATTGCCGAGCGGGCCGGCGCCAACAAGCGCCTGCTCTACCATTACTTCGGCAACAAGGAGGATCTCTACCGGGCGGTGCTGCTCGACGCCTATCAGGAGATCCGCCGCGGCGAGCGTGCCCTAAGCCTAGATCAATATGATCCGGCCCAGGCCATGGACCGGCTGGTGCGGTTCACCTTCCGGCATTTCCTCGCCAACCCGTGGTTCACGCGCCTGCTCGGCACCGAAAACATCGAGAACGCGCGGTTCCTCAAAACCCTGCCGGACATCAAGGCGCTGCATTCGCCCCTCGTCGGGCAGATCGAAGCCATTATCCTGCGTGGCAATGAAGCCGGCATTTTCCGTCGCGACGTCGACCCGGTGCAGCTCTACATCTCCGTCGCCGCCTTGGGCTTCTTCTACGTTTCCAACACCGCCACGCTCTCGGTCATCTTCGAACGCGATCTGACCAGTGTCGGCATGGTCCAGGAACGCGAAGCCCACGCCGTCCAGATGGTGCTCGATTATCTCAAGACCAAGCCGGTCGGGTAAGAGCACCCACCTAACCTCCCTGCAGAAGGGGGAGGGACAAATCGAGCTTGCCGAACCGCCTGAGAGCCACCGCACCGCCCCTCCCCCTACCAGGGGAAGGCCGGGTGGGGGGGGCCCCCTCAGTGCACCATCACGCTGCCCATCTGGAAAAACACATTGAGCAGCGGCGCCAGCACCATCGGGTCGACGTCATGGCTCTGGTCGGCCAGCGTGATCCGCTCGCCATTGTGAAGCCCTGAGGCCACCCAGTCGGCACCAGCCGCCATGAAGTCAAAGCTCTTGTCGCCGTTGATCACCAGCACCGGCATAATGGCGTTCTGCCAGCGTTCGGGCGGATTATCTCCCTTACGGGCATCGGCCAGCACGCGATAGTCATGCTCGATGGTGAGGCCGATCGAGGCATAAGCGGGCCAGGCCGGGCTTTTCTCAAACGCCGCCATGCCCTCGGCCGGCATACCGACGCCAAGAAGGAACTGGCGCATCATCTCCTCGCCCTTCTCTGCCGCTGCAAGCGCCGCCATGTCGGCATGGTCCGACTGATAGTCCGCTGAACTGCGCGACACATCGATCGGCGGCTCATAAAGCGCCAGCGCCTTGACCCGACGCGGCATCGCTGCCGCCGCCTCAAGTGCCAGCACGGCCCCAGACGACATGCCATAGACATAGGCTTCGCCGCCCAGTGCATCCATCAGCGCAGCGATGTCCTCCACCTCGCGGGCCACCGCATAGGGCCAGGTGTCTCCGGACTCCCCGCGCCCGCGCCGATCAAAAGTCACGACCGTGTAGTCCGCCGCCAGCGCCTTCACCAGATTGGGGGTCCGCGCGTCGACAGCGCGATATTGCGTGGCCCCGCCCACGAGGATCACCAGCGGACCGCTCCCTGCCACTTCATAACCGATGGGCGTGCCGTCGCGCGAAATCACCTGTGGCATATAAAAAATCCTCCGTTCGTCCCACCATGAGCACGACGAACGAAGGATCACAATTGCGACGGCGCCCGAAACTGGGGACCCCGGCGATTTAGCGGATGGCAAGGCCCTCGGCGTTGAAGATATGGGCCTTGGCCGGATCGAGATAGGCCGGAACAATGGTGCCCAGCTCCACCTGACGCTGGCCTTCGAGCACGATATTGAGCCCCTGACCGTCATTGCTCGTCGCATAGACCACGGTCTGACCCCCGAGGTTTTCGACGAGATCGACCCGCACATCGGCGAATTTCACACCCGAACCCTCGGTGATGGAAATGTGCTCGGGACGAATGCCAAGCATCGTCGCGCCCGCCGACGGGCGCCCCAGCGACAGCGAATTGCCTGCGGTCGTGAGAGCCCCATTGGCTTCGGTCACAGTGAGAAAGTTCATCTTCGGCGAGCCGATAAAGCCGGCGACGAAGAGATTGCGCGGTGTGTTGTAAAGCTCGAGCGGCGCACCGGCCTGCTCGATGACGCCGGCGCGCAGCACCACGATCTTGTCCGCCATGGTCATGGCTTCGACCTGATCGTGGGTCACATAGATCATGGTGTTCCCAAGATCATTGTGCAGCTTGGCGATCTCGACGCGCATGGCGACGCGCAGCTCGGCATCAAGGTTAGACAGCGGCTCGTCAAAAAGGAAGATCTTTGGCTCGCGCACGATCGCCCGGCCAATGGCGACGCGCTGGCGCTGGCCACCGGACAGTTGCTTGGGCTTGCGCTTCAGCAGCGGCTCGATCTTCAGAATTTTCGCCGCGCGCTGCACCCGCACCTCGATCTCGGCCTTGGGCATTTTTGCCGTTTCAAGACCGAAGGCGAGGTTCTGGTAGACCGACATATGCGGATAGAGCGCATAGGACTGGAACACCATGGCGATGCCGCGCTTGGCCGCCGGCACATCATTCATGCGCTGCCCGTCGATCAGCAGATCGCCACCGGTAATCGGCTCGAGCCCCGCGATCATGCGCAAAAGAGTGGATTTCCCGCAGCCCGATGGTCCCACGAAGACGGTGAAATCGCCGGGCTCGATGGTGAGGTCGACCCCATGGATCACCTTGATGTCACCATAGGCCTTTTCAAGTTTTTTCAGCTCGATACTGGTTGCCATGGTCGATCTCCTAGCTTTGCCGGAATGCGGCAGGCACCCAGCTCTGATAGAGCGGGTGATCGGCTCCGAGCGGAAGCGTCACCTCCTGGTGGGTGGTCGATGAATGATAAAATGCGGTCACCAGCTCCAGCGAGCGGCGCGAATCTGCCGAGGTCACCGGCAGCGCCCCATCGCCATTGAGCGCATCATAAAAGCGCGCCATCTGGGTCTGGAAGCGCGACGGCACATGGGTCCAGTTTGCCAGCAGCTTTTCGATTTTTGCCGCGGTCTCGTCATTGCGCGGAAGGATCTTCCACGGCTTGTTGCCCGGATTATAGGGCGCGTGGTCGCTCTCGAAGGTGACGTTCTCGAACGACAGGCGAATGCGGCTGATCTCGTCGGCCGAGCCCAGTGTCGCGGTGAGGCTGGCCAGCGCGCCGCTCTTCATTTCGAGCGAGGCCGAAATCGTGTCTTCCACCTCGATATCATTGACCCGCGTCGCCACACGGCCAAAGACGCGCGAGATATCGCCCATCAGATAGGTAAAGATGTCATGCGGGTGGATGGCGTGGCCCATCAGCACGCCGCCAAGCTCTGTCGCCCATTTGCCGCGCCACGGCACGGAATAATAGGCCGCCTCGCGCCGCCACATTGTCTCCACCGTCCCCACATAGGGCTTTCCGGCAATGCCGGCATCGATGATCGCCTTGGCCTGCTCAATTCCATCGCCAAACCGGTATTGGAACACCGGCATCAGCTTGCCCCTGGAGATCTTCTCCTCGGCCATGACGGCGTCGACATCCTTGAGCGAACCGACCAGCGGCTTTTCGCACACCACATGCTTGCCGGCCTTGAGCGCCGCCATCACCATGGAAAAATGCACGCCCGGCGGGGTGCAGACATCGATCACGTCGATATCGTCCATCGCGAGCAGATCGTCGAAATTGGCCACCCGGCGTTCGATGCCGAATTCTTCGCCGATCTTGTTGAGGCGCTCGGGATTGAGGTCACAAATGGCCACAACCTTGAACTTGTCGGCATTGGGCAGATAGCCCTCGACGATATGGCTGCGCCCGATACCCCCGCCGACCACGGCAACATTATAGATCCGGCTCATTGGCCCCACTCCGTACCCTGCTCGCCCATGGCCTGCGCCGTCAGCGCCATCTTCATGGCATTGTAGCAGCGCTCCTGCGGCATCGCCGTCTCGGTGCGGTTGCGCACGTCGTCGAGGAACTGCCGCCCGAACGGCAGATCGACAGCCGAGCAATCGATATGGCGCGTACCCTCTTTGTCGACGAGGAAGAGGTGGTTCTCGCCCGGCCGCCCGGCGATATCGACATATTTCCGGAGCTCGATAAAACCTTCGGTCCCAAGGATCGTCAGGCGTCCGTCGCCCCAGGTCGGCAAGCCTTCCGGGGTAAACCAGTCGACCCGGACATAGCCGGTGGTGCGCTCGGTGCGCATATGCGCATCGCCCACATCCTGGAGACCCGGCCGGTGCGGATGGTTGCGGTTATAGACATTGGCCGAGAGCACCTCGCCATCCATGGCGTTCGAGAAAAACAGGAACTGCTCGAACTGGTGGCTGGCGATATCGCACAAAATCCCGCCGTAGCGATTGCGGGTGAAGAACCAGTCCGGCCGGTTGTTGAGGCGCAGCGAGTGCGGTCCAAGACCAACAGTATTGACCACTTCGCCAATGGCGCCGGCAGCAATCAGATTGCCTGCCTCCACCGCCGCCCGCACTTCAAAATGCTCCGAATAGAGCACCGAGAAGATGCGGCCGGTTTCCTTTTGAACCCGCTTGATCTCGTCGAGCTGGGCAAAGGTCGTCATGCCCGGCTTGTCGGTGAGCACATCCTTGCCATGGCGCATGGCGCTGAGCGCAATCGCCGCCCGGTCACCCGGAATGGCGGCGGTGACGACGACCTGGATGGTTTCGTCCTCGAGGATGGCAGCCGGATCGCTGACCCGCTTTGCCTCGGGATATTTCGCCCCGAAAGTGGCAGCCAGATCGTCTTCCACCGCATGGAAACCGACAAACTCGGCTCCGGCGCGCTTGAGACAGTCCACCTGCCCGTAGATATGAGCGTGGTTGATGCCGATGGCGGCAAATTTTATCTGCGTCATGGTCTAGCGTTTCATACCGGTGGTGGCGATGCCCTCGATGAGGAACCGCTGGAAGATGAGGAAGAACAGGAAGATCGGCACGATCGAGAGCACGCTCATGGCAAACAGGCCTCCAAAATCGCTTTCGCCGGTCGAGTCCACGAAGGTCCGCAGACCCAGCGTCACCGTGTAGTCCTGCATGCGATTGAGGAAGATGAGCGGGCCGAAGAAATCGTCCCAGGTCCAGATGAAGGTGAAGATGGCCGCCGTCACCAGCACGGGCGTCGACAGTGGCAGCATGATCTTCCAGTAGATGCGCCAGGGTCCGGCGCCATCCATGCGGGCCGCCTCATCCAGCTCGCGCGGTATGCCGCGGAAGAACTGCACCATAAGGAAGATGAAGAAGGCATCGACCGCGAGGAATTTTGGGACCACCAGCGGCAGGATGGTGTTGATCCAGCCAAGATCGCGGAACAGCACATATTGCGGGATGATGGTGACCTGGCTGGGCAGCATCAGCGTCATCAGCATCATGGCGAACCAGAAATTCTTGAACTTGAATTCCATGCGCGCAAAGGCATAGGCCGCCATGGAGCAGGCAAAGAGATTGCCGATAATGCTCAAGATGGCGATGACGAAGGAGTTCATGAAGAACACCGAAAAGCTGACGCGCATGGCGTTCCAGCCTCGGAAATAGGCGTCGAGACTCCAGTCTGCCGTCGGCCAGATGCCGGTGTTGAAGATCTGGTTGTCCGGCTTGAACGACGCCGCCAAAAGCCAGAGCAGCGGATAGAGCATCAGGATCGAGGCGCTGATCAGCACGATATGGGCGAGCACCGAAAAAACGCGCTTGCGCATACGGGCTGCCGGGTCGTTTTCGGACCCCGTCACCACCGTCAGCGTGTGTGCATCAGTCGTCATAGTGCACCCAATATTTGCTGGTGAGGAAAGAGAAGGCGGTGAAGCACGCGATCAGGAACAGGAGGAACCACGCGAGCGCCGAGGCATAGCCCATGCGGAAGAAGCTGAACGCCTCGTTGTAGAGATAGAGCGCGTAGAACAGCGTCGAGTTGATCGGCGAGCCCGTGCCATTCGAGATGATGAAGGCGGGCGTAAAGCTCTGGAACGAGTTGATCGTCTGGATGATCGCGTTGAAGAAAATGACCGGCGTCAGCAGTGGCACGGTGATCTTCCAGAACTGGCGCCACTTGCCGGCGCCATCGAGGGAGGCGGCCTCATACATGTCCTGCGGGATCTGGCGGAGCCCGGCGAGGAAGATGATCATGGGCGAGCCAAACTGCCAGACCGACAGGATGATCAGCGTCCAGAGCGAATAATTCGGGTTGGAAATCCAGCTCGGCCCGATAATGCCGAAATTGGCGAGGAACTGGTTGACGAGGCCGTCACCGGCAAAGATCTGGCGCCACAGGATTGCGATCGCAACCGAAGCGCCAAGCAGGCTCGGTAGATAGAACAGCGCGCGATAGAGCGGCAGCCCCTTCATGCCCCGGTTGAGCAGAATGGCAACGAGGAGCGCGAAGGCCAGCTTCAGCGGCACCGAGAACAACACGAAGGTGAAGGTCACCCGCATCGCCGCCGCAAAATTGCGGTCATTGGTGAACATGCGCTGGTAGTTTTCGAGCCCGACCCAGCGCGCCGGGGTCAATAGGTCGAAATTGGTGAAGCTGAGATAGAAGGACGAGATGATCGGGCCGACCGTGAGGCCGATAAAGCCGATCAGCCAGGGGAGCAGGAAGAGATAGCCGGGGGCGTGGTTTTCCCACGCCCTCGACCAGATCGACCTGCGGGATGCGGCATTATGCACAGCCGCGTCTGCCGCATTGATAGTCATATTCAGACAGCCGCCCGGTTCAGAATAGCAGTTGCTTCTTCGACGAAGAATTTGCCGGCGTCTTCGGCAGAGCGTGCCCCGAAGGCCACTTCCTGGCTGAGAACGCGCAGCAGCGAGGTGTCGATTTCGCCAGCTGCGTTCGGCGGGGAGGCCGGCAGCGGTCCAAGCAGATCGCCGAGATTGGCGACGAAGTTGAGCGCGATCTGATCCTGTTCGCTCAGCGTCGGGGCGACAGCGTCGCGCACCTTGGCCGAGCATGGAATGCCGCGCTCGACGCCAAGCACCTTGCCGGCCTCGGTGTCATTGATGAAGTAGCTGAGGAATTCGGCAGCCGCTTCCTTGTTCTGCGAAGAGCCGGCGATGGACCAGAACTGGCTGGGCTTGCGATAGTGACCGCCACCGACACCGGCCGCGATGCGCGGATAGGAGGTGATGGTGAGGTTGTCCTTGCTCACCGACTGGTGGATCACCAGCTGGTTGGAGTTGGATGGCAGCAGCGCAGCCTTGCTCATCGCGACCATCGAAGTCTCCGGCGCGCCGGTATCGAGGGCATTGTCCTCGGCCGAGACGATGTAGCCGGCATCGCGGAACTCGTTCCACATGGTGAACCACTCGACCATGTCGTCGGCATCCGGCCCCAGCTTGCCTTCCGGCGTGTAGAGGGCCTTGCCGCGCTGGCGGATCCAGTTGTCGAGCATGGGCTCGGCACCGGAGGCATCGGACATGGCCTTCATGCCGCCGCGGATATTGGCAGCCTTGAAGGCTTCGCCCAGTTCACGCAGCGTGTCATAGGTCCAGTCCATGCCCGGAACGGTGAGCCCGGCTTCTTCGAACGCGGTCGAATTGGCGAGCATGGCAACCGAGTTGGCGCCGAGGCTGAGGCCATAGAGCTTGCCACCGACCTTGCCGCCCTCGAGCTGATCCTCGTCGAAATCGCTGAGGTCGAGCACGCCGCCGACATATTCATCGAGCGGGGCAATGGCATTGCGCGAGGCGTATTCAACGATGAAACGATAGTCCATCTGCAGGATGTCGGGGGCGGTGCCGCCGGCGGTCTGCGTCGCCAGCTTGGGCCAGTAATCGTTCCAGCTGAGGAATTCGCCTTCCAGCGGCGTGATGCCCTTGGCGTCGGCATAGGCGTCCGCCACGGCGAGCGTGCGGTCGGCGCGGGCCTGACCGCCCCACCAGATCATGCGCAGGGGATTGCCCTGGGCAAAGGCCGGGCTGAAGCCGGCGGCGCCGGCTGCGATAAGCGCCGAGCTTCCCATGAGGAACTGACGACGTCCGATACGAAATGTCATGTGCTAACCTCCCAAGTTTTGCGTGTCCGGCCATGCCGGCACAGTGTGAGCAAGGCGACCTCCCCGTCGCCAAATCACCAACTGGTTACTAAGAACTTTCAACTGCTTCCATCAGGCAAACTGCCAAGGAACTGATTGCAAATACGTCCGAAAGCACCTGAAATAACCAGCCAGTTACCCTTTACCTTACAGTCCTCGTATCCCGCAATCAAGCTTGTATGGAAGACCGGAAAGGCTGTGTCGGCGATACCGGGTGAGCGGTCATCCTATCGGGTAATTCGTTGATTCCTCTGCTTTCGCGCCACCACGCCTCACCCGCGGCAGCTCCGAAGCTTCTCTCCTGAGGGTGAGAGTGGACGAAAAAAGCCCGTTGGAAAACTATGAAATTACGCCGACACTATAGAGGCAATCTATAGTCGGGAATTCTCGCTCATGGACAAGCTGCTCACCCAGTTCCTCGCCGTCGCCGATATCGGCACCATGAGCGGCGCGGCAATCGCTCTCCGCCTCACCCAGCCGACGCTGACCATCAACATGCGAAAACTCGAGGACAATATCGGCGCCCAGCTGTTCGAGCGCTCCTCGCGCGGCATTACCCTTACCCGCTATGGCGAGACGCTCTACGAGAACGCCCGCCTCATGCAGCGCCTCTACGACAATACGCTTTCCGCCATCGGCGATCAGCTGCGGGGCATGGAGCGCGGCATCACCATCGGCTCGGGCTACTCCTGGTGGAACATGTTCCTGCGCGATCTCGTCGTCCAATATCAGGGCGAATATCCCGGCGCTCCGGTCCAGGTCAGCCTCGGCAATCAACTACGCCTCATGGATCAGATGCTCTCGGGCGACATCTCCATGTTCCTCGCCCACGAAGTGGATGGCCTCAGCTCCACGCTTGGCACCGATTTCGTCCCCCTCAGCCGCGTCTACAACGCCTTCTTCGTGCACGAGGGTCATCCGCTTATCGGCGCCCCGCGGACCCAGGCCGAAATCGACGTCTACCCGCGCATTCTTTTATCGCTCCCCGAGAGCCGCCACGACCGCTTTTTTGACCCCTCCCGCCGGCGCACCCGCGTCGAAACCGTGTTCGACCGCACTCATTTCGCCTTCCGCTCCAATTCCTTGGCTGCCTGCGTCGACTATGCCCTCGCGACCGACGCCGCGCTGCTCCACACCCATGTCATGCGCGACATTTTTGCCCGCCAGGGCCTGGTCGAGGTGATCCAGAAAAACGACCCCCGCGTCTCCATCGCCGGGCTCTATGTGCTCAAGGACCGGCGCGGCGAAGAGCGCATTGAAGACCTTATCGATCGCATCTCTCGCGCCGCCCAGGCGACCCTGCCGCCGCTGCATTAAATCGCACCCCGATTTCATCTCAGGGAACGGGTTTGTCTCGCCACGCGAGAGCTAACATGTTAGTAGCAAGCCATGCAGCAAGCCCTTCAATATTCGACCCAGCCCAAGGCCCCCGCGCCAGATCGTCAAGCCGCCGGTGAGCGCGTTGCCGCTCGCCTCAAAGGCCAGATAGCCGGAGCCATTCATACAGACCCGCTCACGACCTATGCCTGGAGCGGGGACGCCAGTTCCTATCGGCTGATTCCGGCCGTGGTGGTCTTCGTCAATTCCGAGGACGATGTCCGCGCCGTGTTCAAGGCGGCGCGCGCCGAGGGCTTGCCAGTCACCTTCCGCGCCGCCGGCACATCGCTGTCCGGACAGGCCGTCACCGATGGCGTGCTCGCCGTTCTGGGCGATGGCTGGCGCAAGCTCGATATCCATCCGGGCGCTGAAAAGATCACGCTCGGGCCCGCGATCATCGTCGCCGAGGCCAACAAGGCGCTGAAGCCATTTAACAAGAAAATCGGCCCCGACCCGGCCAGCCAGGCGACCTGCAAGATCGGCGGCGTGGTCAACAACAACTCATCCGGCATGTGCTGCGGTGTGGCGCAGAACACCTATCACACCATGGCGCGCCTGCGGATCGTGCTCACCGACGGCACCATGCTCGACAGCGGCGACCCCGCCAGCTGCGACGCCTTCCGCATCAGCCATGCACCCATGCTCGAGGAGCTGCATCGCCTCCACCACGAGATCATGGCCGATGCCGATCTCGTCGCCCTCATCCGCCACAAATACCGGATCAAGAACACCGTCGGCTATTCGCTCAATGCGCTGGTCGACTACCACGACCCGCTCGATATCCTGATCCATTTGATGGTCGGCTCGGAAGGCACGCTCGGCTTTGTTTCCGAGGTGACCTACAACACCGTGCCCGAACACCCGTTCAAGGCCACGGGTCTGATCCCCTTCCCCAATCCGCAGGCTGCCGGCCGCGCCATCATCGAAATGGCCAATGGCGGCGTGCAGGTGACGACGGGCGTCACCGCCGCCGAATATATCGAGCGCCGCGCCCTTGCCACGGTCGAGCACCTCGGCCCCATGGCCCCGCTCCTGCCCTGGCTCACCGAAGATTCTCCGGCCGTTCTCATCGACGTCACCGCCCCCGACGCGGAAACGCTGGCGGTTGAAGTCGCCAAGGCCGAGGATCTCCTCCGCCGCCACGGCGCCACCCATATTGACCTCTCGACTGACGAGCATCGCAGCCACGCGCTCTGGGATATCCGCAAGGGGTTCTTCACCTCCGGCGGCGCCGCCCGTCCCAAGGGCACCTCCATGCTCACCGAGGACGTGGCCGCCCCTATCGACCGGCTGGCCGAATTCGTCGTCGACATGCGCAATCTCCTCGACGCCCACGGCTATGAAGACGCCATCATTTTCGGCCACGCTCTGGCCGGAAACCTCCATTTCCAGATGAGCGACAATTTCTCCCAACCCGGCGCGGCGGAGAAGTTTGACGTCTTCAACCAGGAACTCTCCGAGCTCGTCTCCGTGCGCTACGGCGGCTCGCTTAAGGCCGAGCACGGCACCGGCCGCGCCATCGCGCCCTTTGTCGAGGCCGAATGGGGTTCCAAGGCCTATGGCATCATGCATGCCATCAAGGCCGCCTTCGACCCCGAGCGCCTGCTCAATCCGGGCGTCCTGCTCAATGACGACCCGAAAATCCACGTCAAGAATCTGAAGGTCATGCCGCTGGCCGACGAGCTTGTCGACCTCTGCATCGAATGCGGCTTCTGCGAGCCGGCGTGCCCCAGCCATCACATGACGCTGACCCCGCGCCAGCGCATCGCCGTCACCCGCGAACGCGCCCGCCTCCGCGAAAGCGGAGAGGACCCGGAACGTCTGGCCCGCTTTGAAGCCGATTTCCAATATGCCGGCATGGACACCTGCGCGGCCTGCAACCTCTGCTCGCTGCGCTGCCCGGTCGGCATCGAAACCGGCACCATGATCATGGGTGAACGCGCCCGCCGTCGCGGCAACACCGCCCAGTCGGTCGCCCGTTTCACCGCCGATCACACCGGCACCATCGAGCATTTTATGCGCGGTGGCGTAGCGCTGGCGGATGCGGCCCGCACCATCATTCCCGCCCCCGCTGTGGAAGCCATCACCGAGACGGCCCGCCGTCTCACCAACAAGGCCATCCCCCGCGTTTCGCGCACCCTGCACCACGGCCCGGGCACGCCAAAAGTCCGCGACAACCGTCAGGACCCGCGCACCACCGGCTTCCCGGTGCCCATCGCCCAGACCGGCCGCGAGCAGATCGTCTATTTCCCGGCCTGCCCCAGCCGCATGTTCGGCGCGCCGAAAACCGAGCACAATCTGCTCGATACGCCCAATGCCATGGTGGCCCTGCTCGAACGGGCCGGCTACGACGTCATCATCCCGGAAAACCTCAACGGCCAGTGCTGCGGCCAGCCGTTCCAGTCCAAGGGCTTTCCGGAACAGGCCGCTGAAGTCGGCGGCGCGCTGGCCAAAAACCTCTCGGCCGCGTCAGACGCCGGCCGCCTGCCGGTCGTCACCGACGCCTCGACCTGCGCCAAGCATCTCAAGGACGTGCCGGGCGATGCGACCGTCACCGACTCGGCCCAGTTCCTCGTCACCCATGTGCTGCCGAGACTGAGGCTGACGCAAAAGCTGCCGGTGGTTGCCGTGCACCACAATTGCTCGGCCCAGCGCCTCTTCGAACAGCCGGCCACGGAAACCCTGGCCCGCGCCTGCGCCGAAGAGATCGCTGTCCTCTCCTCGATCACCTGCTGCGGTTATGCCGGCGACAAGGGCCTATTCGTCCCCGAGCTTAACGCCCACGCCACCCGCCGCGTCGGTAAGGATGTCCCGGCCAATTGCCAGCTGGGCGTCTCGACCGTCTCGACCTGCGCCTCCGGCCTCAGCGAACACGCCGGCATCCCCTTCGTCGGCCTCGCCAGCCTCCTAGAATGGGCCAGCCGCCCCTGATACGGGCGTTGATCGCAGCCCCCACCTAGCCTCCCCCTTCCCAGGGGGAGGGACGCATCGAGTCAGCGGCCACTTCTGCGCAAAATGCCACCCCGTACACTGACCTCCTCCTCCCCCTACCAGGGGGAGGCCGGGTGGGGGTCTACTTGCCCGCCCCATCCGCAGTCCCATCCCTTCCATCGTCATTGCCCGGCTACTCCGGGCAATCCATCTCCCCTCCGCATGGACCCAAGCCCAGCCCTCCGATCACAACTTCGAAAACACTCATAAGATATATCTTGAAACCCCTCCTACCCGTCCCAATCTCCTGATGACGGAAACAAAACCTATCAGGAGATACAATCATGTCTTCCTACTGGCGCAATGGCGAACCCAATTGGCGGCGCTTTGAGCAGATGGCCCGCAAGGGCTGGGGACGCGTTCAGAACATCGACGATGAGATCGGCAATCTCGGCGGCAATTTTCGCATAGGCCGCATGCTGGCCTCGGGCGATGTTCGGCTCGTTGCCCTCTTCCTCATCGATCAGCAGCCCCGCCACGGCTACGATTTGATCAAGGCCGTCGAAGAGCGGTCCGGCGGCGTCTATTCGCCCAGCCCCGGCATCGTCTATCCGGCCCTCACCTATCTCGAGGAGGCCGGCTACGTTACCTCTTCCGCCGAGGGCAACAAGAAGCTCTATACGATCACCGACGAAGGCCGCACGCATCTGGCGGAAAACCGCGAAGCCATTGCGGCAACGCTCGATTTCCTCGCCCGCACCGGCGAGCAGTTCAACCGGTTCCGCGAGTTCGTGCGCGCTGATTGGCCCTTCGGCGGTCAGTCCGAGGACGACAATACCCGTCCCGAGCCCCCGCGTGCCCATGGCGGCGAGCATGGCAATCCCTTCGAGCACGACCGCCCGATGAAGGATGCCATTCCGGAGCTTGATGCCGCTCGCAAGGCGCTCAAGGCCGCGCTCAAGAAGGCCCGCCACGGCGCCGAGGAACAGCAGGCCCGCGCCGCTGAAATCCTCCGCCGCGCCGCCGCCGATCTCGACGCCCTAGCCGAAGACGACATCGACCTCTAGCCGACCCAAAGCCCCGCCCCGTCGCAATTTGCGACGGGGTTTGCATAATATTAACCACGTTGGCGCATCGTATTCGCTCAAAGAGGCGGCGATGCAGACCAACACTCAAAAGCGCATGGGCACTATGGCGGGCCTCGGGCCCTATGTGAGGGCGGTCGGACCACGCCTGCCGCGCATTGCTGCCGTCACCATCCTCGTCATGGGCCTCGCCTTTGTCGGCGTGCATTTCCAGCCGGCCCGGTATCAGGCCAGCCTCGACCTGCCCTTTGCTGCGGAAATTCCCGCCGATCAGCAGATCGCCGATCTCCTTGATCCGGTCCGCCTTGCCGACATCGTCGCGCGCCTGCCCCAGTCGGTCGTGCAGGAATTGCGCGCCACCGATGAACTGCTCGACAGCATCACCCTTCTCCGTCGCACGCTGACCATTGCCCCGACGGCCGATGGCGAGAACCTCCGCGTTGTGGCCATTGCCCGCACGGAAGCCAATGCCCGCGCCATCGGTGCCGCCATTGCCGCAAGCCATGCGCTCGACCAGACCATCATTGCCGCGCCGCCTGTCGCCGTCAGCCAGGCCAGTGCCGCCCCGGCACCGGCAGTCGCGCCGCGAAGCCCCCTCGGCGATGCCGATCTCGGCGTGCTGCAGCAGCGCATGACCCTCGCCTGGGAAAACCGCGTGACCCTCGAGGAAAAGGCCAAGCGCATAGACACCCTGGTCGCCAGCGGCGATTTCGCCGCCCTGGCCCTTCATGCCGATGGTCTGCCCGGCCTCTCCCGCCGCCTCGACGATCTGCTTACGCTGCAGGCCGAGGAGAAGCGGCTGGCCTTCACGCTCCTGCCCAATCATCCCAATATGCGCGCCGTCTCCGAGCAGATCGCTCTCGCCAATGCCGAGATCGGCGATCAGGCCCGCCAGCTCGCCGAGCTCATGCGCGCCGACAGCGAAGCCGCCAGAAAGCTCGAAGCGACACTGCGCGGCGAATATGAAGCCCAGCTGGCGAGCCGCACCGCCGCCATCGAAGACACTATTCTCACCGGTTCGGTCGAAAGCGATACCGGCCCACGCGTCAGCGCCATGCCACGTCCCATCGGCACGTCGCTGGCCCTCGGCCTTGCCGGCGGCGCGGCTCTCTTCGGCCAGCTCGGGCTCATCGCCCTGCAGCAGCCGCGCGAGCCAAAGCCACCGCGCCCTGCCCGCACGCCCCGCGCCCGACGCGAAAAGAAAAGCGCTGAGCCCGTAGCTTCTCCCGCCGCCGACCTGCCCGAAGCCGCGCCGCCGCTCATGGCTGCGCCTGAAGTCGCTCCGGCTCCTGTGCCCGCCCCGCAGGCGGAAGCCCCGATTGCGCGCCCGGCAGAACTCCCGCCCACCGCGCCCCAGCCTCTGGCCGCCATTGCGCCCGAACCTATCCGGGCCCTGCCCATCAGCGATCACAACTGGTTCGCCGGCAGTCTCGACGAGCCGCAGATCCCTATCGCCGCCAACTGGATCGGCACGCCTGCCGCCGAAGCACCCCGCGCCGCCACCGCTGCACCGGCTCCCGAGCCGGGCAATGACGAAGCCGGGCTCAGCGATGCCCGCATCGTCGCCATCCGCTCGCGCGGTACGCCGGGCGATACCCGCGCAAAAGCCCGCGAACTGCTCGACATGTTCGCCGATGAGGGCAAGCGCGTCGTGCTCATCGATGCCGCCAGCCGCCGCCGTGGCAATGCGCCCGGGATCAGCGATCTCTCCATGGGCATGGCTGGCTTTGCCGACATCATCCACGGCACCGGCGCTGAAGTGGCAGCCCTCATTCCCTGGGGCCGTCAGGACACGCTCTATCCCTCCGCCCAAAAGGTGCGCACCCTGCTGCTCGCGCTTGTCGAGCTCTACGATGTGGTTGTCATCACCCTCGATGCCGAGGCCGGTGGCTCATCCCATCTCGCCGCCATGGCCGATGTGACGCTGACCGCCACACCGACCGCACAGGCCCCGCGCCGCAAGCAGCGCGTCGCCCATTGGCAGTAGAGCCCGTTTAGGCTCGCTCTTCCCAGACCTTGGCCAGTTCGACGATCGTCGCCGCGGCCTTTTCCATGTCCTGCCGGCTCACCCATTCGAGCGGAGAGTGGAAGGCATGGCCGCCAGCGAAGATATTGGCGCAGGGCAGGCCCATATAGGACAGGCGCGACCCATCCGTGCCGCCGCGAATGGATCCCTTGATCGGCTCCATCCCGGCCCGGCGCACCGCTTCCACCGCGTTCTCGACAATCTCAGGGTTCTTATCGAGCACCTGCTTCATATTGCGGTACTGCTCTTTGACCGAAACGGCAAAGCTCGAGCGCGGATAGTTTGCCAGTACCTCGCCGGCGATCTTCTCGACCATCTGGCGCTTCTCAACCAGCCCATCATCGACAAAGTCGCGCACAATCATGCTGACCACGGCGCGCTCCATCGAGCCGGAAATCCCGGTCGGATGCACAAACCCGTCGCGCCCATCCGTGCCTTCCGGCGACACATCGCGCGGCAGCCGCGCCACGATCTCGCTGGCGATTTTTATCGCGTTTTCCATCCGGTCTTTGGCAAAGCCCGGATGCATCGCCGCGCCATTGACCACCAGCTCCAGCCCGTCTGCCGAAAACGTCTCGTCCTCGATCGTGCCGGCCGTCTCCCCGTCCATCGTGTAGGCAAAGCGTGCCCCGAGCCGGGCCAGATCCACCTTGTCGACGCCGCGCCCGATTTCCTCATCCGGGGTGAAGAGGATTTTTATGTCGCCGTGCTTGATCGCAGGATTGTCGATCAGCATCTTGGCCGCCGTCATGATCTCGGCAATGCCCGCCTTGTCATCGGCACCCAGCAGCGTCGTGCCATCCGACGTGATGATGTCATTGCCGATCTGGTTGGCCAGCTCGCCATGTTCGGACACGCGGATCACCCGGCTTGTGTCCCCCGGCAGGGTAATGTCCCCGCCCTGATAGTTCTGCCAGATCTGCGGCTTTACATCCTTGCCCGAAAAGTCCGGCGAGGTGTCCATGTGCGAGCAGAAGCAGATGACCGGGACATCCTTGTCGTTGTTGGATGGTATGGTGGCATAGATATAGCCATTGTCATCCATCGCCGCGTCAGAGAGCCCGATCTCGAGCAGTTCCTTGACCAGCAGATGGCCCAGATTCTTCTGCTTTTCCGTGGAGGGCTGGGTCGGCGAGTCGCCATCGGACTGGGTGTCGATCACCACATAGCGCAGGAAACGGTCAAGAACAGTGTCGGTCATGGTCCAATCCGGATAGGAGACAATATTGCCCTATCCATAGCCCGCCCCGGGCCGTGGAACAAATGGCCAAACACTGATCCGACGGACGCGCCCCTGCGTAGCAGAAGGGCAAAGATTGGAACGGACGATGACACCAAAGACCATCTGGATCACCGGCGCCGGCAAGGGGCTGGGGCGCGCCCTGGCGTTGGAGCTTAGCGCGCGCGGCCACCGCATCGCCGCCAGCGCCCGCACCGAAGCCGATCTCGTCACCCTCGCCGCAGAAGCCAAAGCTCTTGGGGGGGTGATCAAGCCCTATGGCCTCGATGTCACCGACAAGCAGGGCGTTGATCGGGTGATGACCCAGATTGTGCGCGATATCGGCGTGCCCGACCTCGTCGTCCTCAATGCCGGCACTCATTCGGAAGTGACCGCCACCCATTTCGATTTGGCTGAATTTTCCCGCGTCATCGACACCAACATCATGGGAACAGCCAATTGCCTCGCGGTGCTGCTGCCCGCCATGATCGCCCGCAAATCGGGTCGCATCGCGCTGATGGCCTCCGTCGCCGGCTATCGGGGCCTCCCCACCGCCTCGGCCTATAGCGCCAGCAAGGCCGCCATCATCGCGCTGGGTGAAGCGCTCAAACCCGAGCTCGAGCCGCACAATGTCGATCTCACCCTGATCAATCCCGGTTTCGTGGACACGCCGCTGACCAAGCGCAATAAATTCCCCATGCCCTTCCTCATGCAGCCCGACAGGGCCGCAAAGATCATGGCCGACGGGCTCGAGGCCGGAAAATTCGAGATCGTCTTCCCCTGGCAGATGAAGATGTTGATGAAGCTTTTGGGCGTCCTGCCCTATCCGCTCTTTTTCGCCATCACCCGGCGTCTGGTGCGCTGAACCCGCGGCTGGATCGGCATGTGCGGAAAAATCCGAAAACCCTTGGCGACGAGTTTCAGCGCTTCCCAATAGATCCCCGCGCTCACCTTGAGCGTCATCAGCGGATGCCCGACCAGCGCCCGCAACAGCCCCCGATCCGTCAGCGGCGCAAAATCTCCGGCAAAGCTGGCGGTCAGCAGCGTGCCCGCCTCATCGGTCTCGCGAATACCGATGGATACCTTCTCTCCCGGCGGCAGGATGGAGAAGTTGTAGGTGCACTCCATCGGCATGAAGGGCGACACGAAAAAGTTCTTCGCCGCCGCCTGCTGCACCCGCCCGCCCTCGGCATCCCCCGCTTTCAGCACATAGGCGTGCCGCTCCTGGTGCGTATTGTGCACCTCATAAATCATTGCCTTCAGCGCCCCGTCCTGCCCGTGGCAGAAATAGACGGTCAGCGGATTGAACACATAGCCGAACATGGCCGGATAGCAGAGCACCCGGATCGACCCATCGGCCACAATCCCCTCCGCCACGAGCTTCCGCACCACCCAGGCCTTGAGCGGCCCGCCGTCGCCATGATCCCGCTCGCGAAAACTCAGCACGCCCCAGCGATTGAACGCAAAAAGCTTCAGCCCCCGGTCCAGCGCTTCGAGCTCGTCGAGATCGAGCAGCAGGCAAAATACCTTGTAGGCGAGCTTGTGCTTCTTTGGCCGCAGCCGGGCATGGACCACCTGTCCGGTATAGATGCCGCTCTCCGGGCTCATTCCGCCGCTGCCACTTCCGAAAGGGGTTCAAGGCTGATGCGCCCGGACGCATTGGGCACATCCCAGGGTCGCCGCACGCCAAAATTCTCGGCCACCGCGAGGCCCGATTGCAGCGCGTCCTCGTGGAAACCATAGCCGAAATAGGACCCGCAGAACCAGGAGTTCCGCCGCCCCTGCAATTGCCAGAGATCCTTCTGCGCCTCGAGCGCCCCGAGGTCGAACAGCGGATGGGTATAGTTGAAGCTGCGCTTGACCGAACTCTCGCGCGGTTCGCGCCCCGGATTGAGCGTCACGAAAAGATTGTGCCGCTTGTCCAGCCCCTGCAGCCGGTTCATCCAATAAGAAACGCAGAGCTGGTTCTGCGCGTCCGGCGCACTGTCAGCGACATAGTTCCAGCTCGCCCACACATGGCGCCGCTTGGGCATGAAGCTCGGGTCATCATGCAGCACCGCGACATTGTCGGTATAGCCGAAGGCGCCGAGCAGGCGCTGCTCCAGCGGGTCGGGGTCAGCCAGCAGTTTCAGTGTCGTGTCGGCGTGCGTCGCCATCACCACATCGGTAAACACATCGCGCTGGCCGCGATCATCCTCGACGATCACCATGCCATTGCCGCGCGTCACGCTGCGGGCGCCATTACCCATTTCCAGCTCGCCGCCGAAATTGCGCATCAGCGCTTCGACATAGGTTCGGCTGCCACCCTTGACCGTGCGCCAGTTGATCCGCCGGCCGAGCAGGAACATCTGATGGCTCGAAAAGAACCGCACGAAGGCCTGCATCGGGAAGGCCTTGATCTGCTCGGGCGAGCTCGACCAGATCGCCGCGCACATGGGCAGCACATGGTGGTCGATCAGCGTCTGCGAATAAGCGTGCTTGTCGAGAAACTGGCCCAGGGACATACCGGCGATTTCCGGGCTGTCGAGCAGCGATCCCGCATGGCCATAGAAGCGGGCGATATCGGCCAGCATGCGCCAGAAGAACGGGCGCAGCAGATTGCGCTTCTGCCCCATGATGCCGATGAGATCGCTCGAATATTCGAAATGCCCGTCCCCGCTCGAAGCGGCAAAGGACATATTGGTCTCGAGGCTCTCCACCCCGAGGTGATCGAGCAGGGCGACGAAATTGGGGTAGTTGGCGGCATTGTAGACGATAAAGCCGGTGTCGACATTGACCGGCCCCGCCGGGGTCTCGACTTCCACCGTATTGGCGTGGCCCCCGATCCGGTCGGCACTTTCATAGAGCCGAACGGGGTGGCGCTGGCTCAAAAGCCAGGCTGCCGACAGGCCGGCCATGCCCGCTCCAATGACAGCGATCCTCCGGCCAGACGCATCTTGATGGCGGTGAGGATCGTGAAACAATTTGCAGGCTCCTTGTTGCCTCCTCTAATACGGGGGCGAGTATGGAGTGGATGTCGTGTCGAGGTTTTTTTCGTGTCCGGTGATCCAGCCAATTAGCCCCTGCGTAATCAGGGCATGTGGTCACCTGAAATCCAGATCGAGCGCCCGACGCTCCCCCAAGGCGAACGCGCCGGCTCCCTCCGGCCGCGCCGTCGCGGGAGGCCTGCCGTGGGCGTGACGCCAAACCCGGCCGGCGGCAGCGAGCGGGAAGTTTTCGTTGCCCATATCCTGGCGATCGCCGAACGCTCCGACCGCGCTGCTTTCGAAGCCCTCTTCGAACATTTCGCTCCGCGCGTAAAAGCCTATCTCATGCGCCTGGGTGGCGGTGAACTGATGGCCGAGGAACTCGCGCAGGAGACCATGGTCCTCGTCTGGCGCAAGGCTGCGCTCTATGACCCGACCAAGGCCAGCCCGTCGACCTGGATTTTTACCATCGCCCGCAACCGGCGCATCGACGCCTTCCGGCGCGAAAGCCACCCCGAGCTTGATGCCGAAGAACCGGCGCTGCAGATCAGCGGCGTGCCCACGGCCGACCAGGCGCTCGAAACCAAGCAGTCGAACGCCCAGATTGTCGAAGCCATGTCCAAGCTCTCCGACAACGAACGGCAATTGCTGAACCTGGCCTATTACGAGGACAAGTCCCACAGCACCATCGCCACCGAACTCAAGATTCCCCTTGGAACGGTCAAGTCGCGCCTGCGGCAGGTATTCCGCAAATTGCGTTCCGACCTTTCCTCCAAGCTGGGGCCGCAGCTATGACCCACAGTCACCACGTCAGCGATGAGCTCCTTGTGAGCTATGAGGCCGGCAGCCTTGCCGAAGGCTGGAGCCTTGCCGTCGCCACCCATCTTCATTCCTGCCCCGAATGCCGGGAGCGCGCCCGCGCGGCCGCCAGCATCGGCGGAGCCATGCTCGAAGAGATCGAGGTCACGCCCCTGCGCGCCGGTGCCTTGTCATCCGTGCTCGAGCGTCTCGACGCCACCCCGGTTGAGGCGCCGCCCATCCGGACCACCCACGCGGCCGCCGGCGATGTTCCTTCGCCCTTGCGACGCTACATCGGCGCCAATCTCGAGAGCGTCGCCTGGCGCAAGCTCGGCACCGCCGCCCAGCAATTCATCATCCCCACCGGCGACAGCGAAACCTCAGTGCGGCTCCTGCGCATTCCGGCCGGCACGCCTGTGCCCGAGCATGGTCATCGCGGCCTCGAGCTGACCGTCGTGCTGCGCGGCACGCTGGTCGACGAGGATGATCGCTTCACGGTCGGCGAGATCGAGGAAGGCTATGACGGGCTCGAGCACCAGCCCCGCGCCGGAGAAGATGGCGAGTGCATCTGTCTTGCGGTCACCGATGCGCCGCTGCGCTTCAAGAGCCCGCTCCTGCGCCTCTTGCAGCCCATATTGAAAATCTGACCCCCAGGGAGAGCGGGATGCCAAATTTTGCCATTGCCTATTTGAGTTCCGCTCTCGTCTTCTTCGCCATCGACTTTGTCTGGCTCAGCACGGCGACGCGCTTCCTCTATAAGCCTCAGATGGGCGCGCTCCTGGCTGACAGCCCCAATCTCCCGGTCGCCGCGGCCTTCTATCTCGTCTATCTCATCGGCGTGACGGTCTTCGCCATCCTGCCCGCCGCCAATGCCAATTCCTGGCTCATGGCGCTGGGCCTCGGCGCCCTCCTCGGCCTCGTCGCCTATGGCACCTATGACTTCACCAATCTCGCCACCATCCGCGACTGGCCGGTCCTCGTCACTATCGTCGACCTCGCCTGGGGCACCTTCCTCACCGCCCTCGCCGCCACCGCCGGCTTCTTCGCCGTCCGCCACTGGGGTCATTTTTAGGTTTTTGGGTTCGGGCTCTTGCTCAGCCACCGGTTTTGCTTGGCTCCTCCGAGCAAATCTGACAACTGCCCCCTCAGTCTGCGCCCCCTCGCCCCTCAGGGGAGAGGGATGGGGTGATGGGTGAAAGCTGAACCCTCACCCACCCCAAGCGCGATGCGTCCCTCCCCCTACCAGGGGGAGGCTAGGAGGGGGTCTCCAACCCCAAAAACCCTAAGTCACCACCCCATCGGCCACCAGCACCTGCCGCCGACAGGTCTGAGCGATCTTCTCGTCATGGGTCGAGATCAAGAAAGTCGTCTTCTCGTTCTCGTTGATCTCCTTGATCAACTCCATCACCTGCGTCGCCGATTCCCGGTCGAGATTGCCGGTCGGCTCGTCGGCCAGCACCAGTTCGGGCTGGTTCATCAGCGCCCGCGCAATGGCGACGCGCTGCTTCTGCCCGCCCGAGAGCGCGGTGGCCAGAAAGTCCATGCGATGGCCCAGCCCCACCCGCTCCAGCAACTCCTCGCCACGCCGACGCGCCGAAGCCGTCTCCCGCCCCTCGCGCACTGCCATGGGAAAGATGACATTTTCGAGCGCGGAGAAGTCCGGCAGCAGATGATGGAACTGGAACACGAAGCCGACGTGCCGGTTGCGAAACTCGGTCAGCGCCGCATCGGACGCCCGCGTCAGTTCTTCTCCCAGCATGGTGTAGGAGCCCGAAGTCGGCCGCAGCAGCGTCCCCAAAATCGTAAGAAGCGTGCTCTTGCCCGAGCCGGATGGCCCCAGCAACGCCGCCAGCTCCCCTTCGTCGAGCGTGAGGTTGAGCCCGCGCAACACGCGCGTCTCGGCCTCCCCCTCGCCATAGGTCTTCACAAGGTCCCGAACGTCTAAAAGCACACTCATTGGCCGATCACCGAAACCGGGTCCACTCGCGCCGCCGCCCGGGCCGGCAGGATGGACGCAAGGATTGCCCCGATCGCGGTCAGCGCAATCGCCAGCCCATAGGCCCCCTGCCGCACATCGACCGGCAGGCCACCCGGCGGCGCCAGTTCCGGCACCGGAAACGGTGACAGCGCCGCATAGCCGAGGCCCGCGCCAATCAGCCCGCCCAGAATGCCAATAAGAGCCCCCTGCGTCACGAAGACGAATATGACAAACCGCCGGCTGGCGCCAAAGGCGCGCATGATGCCGATCTCCGGCCGCCGCCGATAGGTGGAGAGCAGGAGCGCACTCGCCACGCCAATGACAATGGTGATCAGCGCAAACGCCTTGATCAGATCGCCCGAGCTCGCCTGCGCCCGCAGCCCGTCGAGCAATTGCGCATTGCCCTCGGTCCAAGGCGTCGCGTCGAGCCCGGTTTCGGCCTCGATCCGCTCCGAATAGGCCACCGCCGCGTTGAGATCGGCAAGTTTGATCTCGATCCGCGAAATCCCCTGCGACATCTCAAAGAGGGTTCGCGCCGCGGCAATGCTGACAAAAGCAGCCCGGCGGTCGAGCGCATCGACGCCGAGTTCGAAAATCCCCGAGATCACCAGCGCCCGCTCTTCACCCCGGTCCGACTGCAGCCGCACCACCTGCCCCACGCCAATGCCGAGATCATCTGCCAGCGCCTTACCGAGGATGATCCCGTTATTGGCGAGCAGCGTATTGCCGGCGACGAGCCCCTTGTCGAGATTGGCGATGGCCGAAACCTTGTCCGGCTCGACCCCGGTCACGCCGACCGGCGCCGTCACCTGCCCGCGCACCAGAAAACCATTGCCGACAATCTGCGGCGACACAGCGACAACCCCATCCATCCGCTCGATCAGCGGCAGGAAGGCCCCAGCCGTGCGCAATTGCTCGCGCTGGTTGGAGGCCTGTTCGACCACGAGATATCCCGGGTTGTCGGGCAGGATAAGCCCGGCACTGCGGCTCGGCGCTTCGACGGTCACATGGGCAATATCGCCCACCGTCCGCTGCACGAGGAACACCGCCAGCCCGCCGATCAGCGCACTCATGAAGATGAAGACAAAGACGCCCACCGCCACCCCGGCGATGAGCAGCCCCGTCTGGGCCTTGTTGGCGGTCAGATACCGCATGGCGATCTTGAGCCCGTAGAGCATGGCCTATTCGACCTTCACTTTTTCGCCCGCCGCCACCGCACTTGGATCGAGCACCACGAGATCGCCCGCGCTCAGCCCCTCGGTGACCATCACCCGCTCCGCCGGCCAGTCGGAAAATTCGATTTTGCGCGCCACCACCACATCGCCTTCGACGACGAGCACATGGCTCTCCGTCGCTTCGGTGATGATCGCCCCGCGCGGAATGGACAACGCCTCTTCCACCTCGGCCACGATGATATTGGCATTGACCGTGAGGCCCACCGGCAGCGTCGTCGGATCGTCAAAGGCGATCTTGACCATGCGCCCACCGGTCGAAATATCGACGCGCGGCGCCGCAAACACCACCGAACCATGGCGCGGCACACTATCACCCACCGGCTGCAGCAAGACCTTCAGCCCCTCTTCGATCCGTGCCGAATAAAGCTCATCCACTTCCGTATCGACCAGCAGCGTGTCGATATCGGCAATGGTGAACAGCTCGGACTGCAGATCCACCAGCTGCCCCCGCTCCACCGAGCGCGACAGCACCACGCCACTGAGCGGCGCAGTAATCGAATATTGCTTGAGCGCGGTTTCCGCCTCGTCGAGCGCCGCACGCAGGCGACTGACCTCGGTCGCCGCCGCCGTCAGCGCCAGATCGGCGTCCTCGCGGGTCGAGCGCGAGGCATTCTCGCCCAGCGCCGTCGCCCGGTCGGCCGTTGCCTGTGCCTGCTGCTGGCGCACGATCCCGGCTTCGAGCGCCGCGCGCGCCTGGTCGAGCAGCGCCTTGGGCCGCGCCACATCGAGCTGCACCAGCACTTCGCCAGCCTTGACCTCATCGCCCTCGGCGACATTGACCTGCAGCGCCGGTGCTGAAACCGCCGAGCGCACCTTGACCTCTTCGCGCGGCACGACGCGCCCATTGACCGCGAGCAGCTGGCTCATCGGCCCGGCCGCCACCGCTTCCACCGCCACTTCCGCCGGCTTTTCTTCCCACGGCCGCTCGATAAATCCATAGGTCCCGACCGCCGCCAGAGCGAGCGCCAGCACCAGCCACTTGCCCCAGCCCCGCTTGCGCTTGGTGGACGCGCGGGGGGATTCCGCTTTGCTCGCTGCAGCCATGACCGAAAATCTCACTTGATACGCTGAGGATGATACGTCGCGAGGGCGCAAATGGTTCTCGCAATCGTGAAAACACCGGCCGCCGCCCACCGCCAATCCCTAGCACACTGTCCTCCGCCGAAGGACAAAACCTGCCCCGCCCACCTCCTAACCCGCTGGAACCGAAGCTGCATCCTGCCGTTGCGGGCTGTGGAGGTACGCTATGGATCTGATCTTGGATAAGGCCCCCGAGGCTCTGGTACGGCAAACCACCCGCCACGGACCCCTCGTGGGAGCAGAGACCACCACTTTCCGCCTTTGGGCGCCCAGCGCCAAGGCGCCGAACCTGCTGATCAGGGGCCAGGCCGCGCGGCCCCTGACACGCGCTCCGGATGGCTTCTGGCAGCTCGAAGTCGCCGATGCAGGCCCCGGCACACGCTATAAATTCGCCATTGGCGAGCTGGTTTTCCCCGACCTTGGCTCCCGTCAGCAGGACGGAGACGCCACCGGCTGGTCCGTCGTGCGCGCTCCGCTGCCGCCCTCCCGGCGGAAAACCCCGCTGCGCCCCTGGCACGAAACCCTCATCTGCGAGGTCCATGTCGGCACGGCCAGCCCCGAAGGCACCTTTGCCGGACTGGCCCGCCGCCTCGAGCATTTTCGCGATGCCGGCTACACCTGCCTCGAAATCATGCCGCTCAACGAATTTCCCGGCACCCGCAACTGGGGCTATGACGGCACGCTGATCTTTGCCCCCGAGAGCGCCTATGGCACGCCCGAGGAGTTGCGCGCCCTCGTCGACCGCGCCCATGCGCTGGGGCTCTGCATGGTGCTCGATGTCGTCTACAACCATTTTGGCGAGGTCGACAATTTCGCCCCCAAGGTTGCGCCGGAGTTTTTCGCCGACGACATCGAGACCCCCTGGGGCCCCGCGGTAGACTTCACCCAACCCATGGTGCGCCAGTTCTATTATGAGAACGCCCGCATGTGGCTTGAGGAGTTCGATTTCGACGGCCTGCGCTTCGACAGCGTCCACGAGATCGGCACCGAGGCGCGCGACCGTTTCCTCATCGAGCTTGCCCATGTGGCGCGCACCGCCAAGCGCCACGCCAAGCTGATCCTCGAGAACATGGAAAATACCGCCACCTGGCTCGAACGGACTCCGGAGGATGAGCCCGTCCTCTACGCCGCCCAGTGGAACGACGACATCCACCATGTCCTCACCCACCTCGTCACCGGCGCGCCCAAGTTCGGCTATGACGATCCGGAAAAGGACCCCTTCGCGGACCTCGAAAAGGCCCTCGCCGATGGCTTTGTCCATGATGGCGAAGCCCCCGGTCCCTCCGACGGCACTACCCGCAACGAGCCCGCCAGCGACCTGCCGCCCGATGCTTTCATCACCTATGTCCAGAATCACGACCAGATCGGCAATCGTGCCGACGCCCGCCGCCTGGCCGACCGCATCTCGGCTGAAAAACTCGACTTCCTCTATTTCGTAGCCCTGCTCGCCCCCCAGATCCCGCTGCTCTTCATGGGCGAAGAAGCCAGCCTGCGCACGCGCTTCCCCTTCTTCATCGATTTTCCCGAAGAGGCCGCAGAAGCCAAGCGGCGGGATCGCGACCAGCAGATGAAGGAGATGTTCAAGGAAAAGCTGCCGCCCGGTGGCCTGCCCGATCCCAACGCCACCGAGACCTTCGACATGGCGCGGCTCGACTGGGATGGTTTTTCCGCTCCCGACGCCGTCGCCGCGCTCGCGCGCTTCCGCCAGCTCGCCCAATATCGTCGCGACATTGTCTGGCCCCTGACCTCAAGCGTCTGCCGCGCCGCCCACAGCGCCCGCCAGGAAAATGGCCTTATTATTACCTGGGTGTTTGAGGCCGGCACCTATTCCATGGCGCTCAACCCACAGGACAAGGCCATCACGCTCGCGTGCAAGGTCGATCGTCCGGCGGCCGCCACGGGAACGCATCGGGTCGATGGCGAGAGGCTCGCGCTTGGGCCCTGGTCGGCCCTTGTCTGGTAACCACCGCCATGGCTGATGCCGCCGCCCGCCGCGTCCATCTCTGCATCGACGTGCAGACCATGTTCGCCACCGACACCGACTGGTGCGCTCCATGGCTGACCCGTACCCTGCCCGCCATCGAGGCGCTGGTGGAGCGCGATCCCGCGCGGACCGTCTTCACCCGCTTCATTCCCGCCCAGACCGCAGAGCATGCCATTGGCGCCTGGCAGGATTATTACCGCCGCTGGCCCGCCATGACTGGCGAGCGTCTCACCCCCGAGCTCATCGACCTTGTCCCGTCGCTGCAGCGGTTCGTCCCGCCCGCACATGTGCTCGACAAAAGCGTCTATTCGCCCTGGCTTGGAACGCAGTTGCATGCCGCCCTGCAGCAACGCGGCATCGATACGCTGGTGATCACGGGTGGGGAGACCGACGTCTGCGTCATGGCCGCCATCATCGGGGCCATCGATCTCGGTTACCGCATCATCCTGCCCAGTGACGCTGTCTTCGGCTCCGCCGACGAGACCCATGACGCTGCCCTCACCCTTTTTCATTCTCGCTTCGGCCAGCAATTGTCGACCTGCACCACAGGCGAGCTGATCGACAACTGGACGGAGTATGCATGACCAGTATCGGCTACCACGCCTCCCATGAGCAGTTTTCGCCCCGTACCCTGGTTGAGCTGGTCAAAAAGGCAGAGGCTGCGGGCTTTTCCTGTGCCAAGTCGTCCGATCATTTTCAGCCCTGGAGCGAACGCCAGGGCCATTCCGGCTTTGCCTGGTCCTGGCTCGGCGCGGCCCTTGAGGCCACCGCCTTTCCCATCGGCTCGATCACCGCTCCGGGCTATCGCTACCATCCCGCCATCATAGCCCAGGCCGCCGCGACGCTCGGCGAAATGTTCCCGTCCCGCTTCTGGCTGGCGCTCGGTACCGGCGAGGCAATCAACGAGTCCATCACCGGCCTGCCCTGGCCCGAAAAGGCCGAACGCAATGCGCTGTTGCGCGAATGCGTCGATATCATCCGGGCCCTGTTCGATGGCGAGACAGTCACTCATCGCGGCCGTGTCACCGTCATCGAGGCAAAGCTCTATTCGCTGCCCGATCATCCCGTGCCCCTCTTCGGCGCGGCCATGACGCCAAGGACGGCGGCCTGGTGCGGCGGCTGGGCCGATGGCCTGCTGACCGTGGGCGGCGATCTCGACACGGTGCGCCGCGTTGTCGATGCCTTCCGGGAGAATGGCGGCGAACACAAGCCGATCCATATCCAGCAGGCGCTCTCATGGGCCGACACCGAGGCGGAAGCGCTTGAGATGGCACTGGAGCAATGGGGCCCCGCCGCCATTGGCGGCGAGGCCGCCTGGGATCTGCGCCGCCCGTCGGACTTCGACACGGTTGCGCGCCTTGTCGGCGAAGCCGAGATCCGCAAAAGCGTTGCCATTTCGGCTGACCCCGGCCGGCACCGCGCCTGGATCGAGGCCCTCGCCACCCTCGACCCGCAGGCCATCCATCTGCATTGCGTCGGCACCAATCAGTCGGCCTTCATCGACATGGCGGCCCGCCACCTCGTCCCCATTGCTGCGGGATAGCGCCGCTGGCGCGAAGTCGGCCCGTGCAACCAAGGCCGAGCTCTGGCCGTTGTCGGCGGGCAACGGAGACACATTCATGTCCACTTCATCTTCGCGGTTCTCAGTCGAGGCCGGGGACCATCGTCGGTTGGGCGCACACTGGGATGGGGAGGGCACAAATTTCGCGCTGTTCTCTGCCTATGCGTCGCGGGTCGAATTGTGCCTCTATGACGAGACGGGAAAAACCGAGATCGGCCGCGTCGATCTCCCCGAATATACCAATGAGATCTGGCACGGCTATGTGCCCGGCCTGCGTCCCGGCACCTGCTATGGCTATCGCGTCCATGGCCCGTTCGAACCCGAACATGGTCACCGCTTCAACCCGGCAAAACTCCTCCTCGATCCCTATGCCCGCGAAATCGTCGGCGCAGTGGAGTGGAACCCTGCGCTCTTCGGCTACAATGCCGAGGCGGAAGAGAAGGACCTCTCCTTCAACGACGCCGACAGCGCCGCCTTCATGCCCAAGGGCCGCATCATTGACCCAAAATCCTATGACTGGGGCAATGATACAATGCCCGATATCGATTGGGCACGCACGATATTCTACGAGACCCATGTCAAAGGCTTTACCCAGCTGCACCCGGCCATCCCGGAAGAACTGCGCGGGACGTTTGAAGGTCTCGGGCAAAAGGAAGTCATCGACTACATCAAGTCGACCGGCGTCACCTCCGTCGAGCTCCTGCCCATCCACGCCTTTCCGGACGACGACTTCCTGCTGCAAAAGGGCCTGCGCAATTTCTGGGGCTATAACACCCTTGGCTTCTTTGCCCCGGCCAATCGCTATTATGGCCCCAATGGGCTCAATGGCCTGCGCAACACCATCCGCGCCTTCCATGATGCCGGTTTGGAAGTCATTCTGGACGTGGTCTACAACCATACCGCCGAAGGCAATGAGATGGGGCCGACCCTTTCCTTCAAGGGCATCGACAATTTCTCCTATTACCGCACCATGCCGGGCGACCCGCGCTACTACATCAACGACACCGGTACCGGTAATACCGTCAACACCAGCCATCCCCGCGTTCTGCAGATGGTCACGGACAGCCTGCGCTACTGGGCCGAGGACATGCATGTAGACGGCTTCCGCTTCGATCTCGGCACTATTCTGGGGCGCGAGCCGGAAGGGTTTGACCAGCGCGGCGGCTTCTTCGATGCGGTCGGGCAGGACCCGGTCCTCTCGCAGGTCAAGCTCGTCGGCGAACCCTGGGACATCGGTCCCGGCGGCTATCAGGTCGGCGGCTTCCCGCCCGGCTGGGCCGAGTGGAACGACAAATACCGCGACACCATCCGGGACTACTGGAAGGACACCGACCACATTTCCCAGGACTTTGCCGCCCGCTTCACCGGCTCAGGCGATGTCTATGATCTGCGCGGCCGTCGCCCCTGGGCCGGGGTCAACTTCCTCACGGCCCATGACGGTTTCACCCTCCATGACCTCGTCTCCTATAATGACAAGCACAACGAGGCCAATGGCGAGGACAACAACGACGGCCATAACGACAACCGTAGCTATAATTATGGCGCCGAGGGCGAGACCGACGACGAGAACATCGTCGCCATCCGCGAGCGGCAGAAGCGCAATTTCCTCGCGACGCTCTTCCTCTCCCATGGCACGCCCATGCTGTTGGCGGGCGACGAGTTCAGCCGCACCCAGCATGGCAATAACAATGGCTATGCCCAGGACAGCGAAATCAGCTGGATCCATTGGGACCATAGCGAGAACGCAAAATCGCTGACCGATTTCGTCCGAAAGCTGATCGCCATCCGCCAGGCCCAGCCGCTGGTCCATCGCGAAAACTGGCGCGATATGATGAGCGTCACCTGGTACAATCCCGGTGGCGGCGAACAGCAGACCGCCCATTGGCTTGATGGCGGCGCCACGACACTGGGCCTGCGCCTGTCGCGCGACGACCTCAAGGATCAGGACGGCATCTGGTGGGAGGTGGTTGTGCTCTTCAACCCCCATGACGGCGAAGTCGACTTCGTCCTGCCCGAGCGCGCCGACGGTTCAGACTGGATCGTCGAGATCGACACCGCCGCTCTCGAAGACCATCGCGCCACCCCGACCCACGGCACCATAAAGATGGCACCGCGCTCGCTCGTGCTCCTGCGCTGAAACAACTTTGGGAGGGCCATGCCCTCCCATCACATTTCGCAGCCCGAAGCTCTCAACGCTAACAGTCTGCTAACCAACTCACCGCCAATGCCTCACGCGATGGACGCGTATGCGGCCTCGATGATTGCGGCCGCGCGCGGCCCGATATCGCCGCCGTCATGCATCTTGTTGGTCGTCCAGCACAGCGACAGACCCGCCACCGGATCGGCAAAAGCCTGCGATCCACCGGCTCCGGAATGCCCGAAAGCCTCAGGATTCGGGCCCATTGCCCGGTGCGGCGGGGAGTTGAGCATGAAGCCGACGGCCATGCGCAGCCGGCCCTTTTCGGCATTCTCGCCCCGCGCCCGCTGCTCGGTCAGGAACTGCGCCAGCGTTTCCTGGCCCACCAAAGGCTTTTCGCCATTGGGGCCGGGATTGATGACGGCATTATAGATCCCAGCGACGGCCCGCGCCGTGCCATGTCCGTTTACGGACGGAATTTCGTTTTGGCGCCAAAGGGTTGAGTTGTAATCCTCTTCCACCGGCACCGACTGCCACATGCGATAGGCGACCGATTCCACCGGCTCCCGCTTGGCGGCATTGACCACATTATTGGCCGACGGCACGATCGTCGCACAGCGCGCCCGCTCGGCCTCGGACATGCCGATAAAGTAGTCAAACCCCCGCGGCGCACAGATTTCTTCCCTGAGGAATGTGCCCAGCGTCTTCCCCGTCACCCGGCGGATCAGCTCACCGGCGATAAAGCCCAGGGTCGAGGAATGATAGACCTGCTGCTCGCCCACCGGCCAAAGCGGCTTCTGGTTGGCGATGGCAGAGATCATCCGGTCCCAGTGGTAGAAATCACCAGGCTTGGCCAGATCGGTGACGGGAATCCCAGCCAGATGGCTAAGCGCCTCCCGCACCGTCACTTTTTCTTTGCCCTCGGCGGCGAACTCCGGCCAGTACTGGCTGACCGGAGCATCGAGCGAGAGCAATCCGCGATCGGCCACCATGGCCACGCAGATCGCGGAAATCCCCTTGGCGACCGACATCATCAGCGTGATGGTATCGGCCTGCCAGGGGGCATTGCTTGCGGCGTCCCGGCTTCCCCCCCACAGATCAACCACAAGCTTGTTGCCGTGGTAGATCGCCACGGCGCCGCCAAGCTCTTCACGCTGCGTGAAATTCTCGGAAAACGCCCGGGCGACCGGGGCAAAGCGGTCTTCGGCAAAGCCGCCGATCAAAGGAAGAGAACCGTTGGACATGGCGATTAACCCGAGATCACTTCCTGCTGCATGCGCTGGGTAATTTCGGTGAACTGGCTCTGGATCGACGCCCAGTCGATGCGCAGCAGCTGGTCCGCCGGAGCGACCTTGCTGGCGACGGCCGGGTCAAGCACGGCCTTCGAGTTGGTGACGCCGGTCGGCATTGCATTGCCGAAAGCAGCCTGCTGCTCGGGCGCCAGAGCGAAGTTGACGAATTCGAGCAGGAGATCGCGGTTCGGGTGGTTCGCCGGCACGTGGTAGGACAAAACGCCCATCGGTGCGCCTTCCGCCGGGATGATGAACTTGCCCGGCACGCCGCCATCGATGAGTGCGTGCGAGCGGAAGCCGCCAAAACCGGCAGCCACACCAGCTTCCTTGCGCTGGATCAGGCCATCGACTTCGTTCGAGGTGTTGAACCAGCGAGCGATATTGGGCTTGAGTTCCTTGAGCTTTTCGACGCCCTTGGTCCAGTCCGAGCCATCGCCGGCGAGCTTTGCCGCGATCATCACGAATTCATACATCGAACCGGCCGAAGCGGCAGGCGCGAGAATCTTGCCGGCCAGGGACGGATCCCACAGATCAGCCCAGGACGTGATGGGCTTTTCGACCATGTCTTCGCGGTAGAGGATACCGTAGTCGACATAGTTGAAGCCGACGGCCTTGCTCTCATAGACGTCGCGGAAGATCGGGTGCACGTCAGCCAGGTTCGGGATGTCGTTCGGCGTCAGCTCGAGGAAGAGGTCCGGAACGCGGATCGCGCGCATGGCGACCGGCAGCGAGAGGAACGGCAGGTCGATCTCGGGCACATTGCGGTTGATGATGGCATTGTTCAGCCACTCATCGGCCGAGCCGTACTTGATGACGAATTCAACGCCATGCGCAGCGGCAAACGGATCGAGCACGATGCGGCGATAGTGCTCTTCATAGGCACCGCCGAACAGCGTCGTCACGATGGTCTTGCTCTGCGCACGTACGATCGCGGGGAAGCCGGTGATCAGACCAGCCGCGGCGGTTGTCGCCAGAAAATGGCGTCGGTTCATTGAAATGGACATTAAGTTTCTCCCTTAAGAATTCAGTAGGCGGATGGCGGAGCGGTCAAAGGTCACAAAGACCTCCTCACCCGGCTTGAAACTGTCGACCGCGGTGGACACACGGGCCACAATCGGCCCCACCGACGTGTCGACGACGAAGGCGTTCTGCTCGCCCAGATAGGTCAGTGAATTGACCTTTCCGGCGATCCCCTCGCCCTCCTGTGTGCGCTTGAGCGCGACCCGCTCTGCCCTGATGGCAAAGCGAATATCCTTGGCCCCCGCCGGAGCCACGGCATCGGCCAGAACGCTGGCATCGCCGATCTTCAGACGCGTCTGGCCACCCTCAACGCCATCAATCTTGGCATCGAGAATGTTCTGGAAGCCCATGAAGCTCGCCACGAACTCATTGGCCGGGTTCTCATAGACCTCGTTGGCCGGGGCGATCTGCTGGATGACCCCGCCCTCCATCACCGCGACCCGGTCGCTGAGCACCACAGCCTCTTCCTGGTCGTGGGTCACGAAGATCGCGGTAATGCCCAGTTCCTTGGTCACGCGGCGCAGTTCCACCTGCAGCGCTTCGCGCAGCTTGCGGTCGAGCGCACCAAAGGGTTCGTCGAGCAGAAGAGCGGTCGGATTGGTGACAATGGCGCGGGCGATGGCAACGCGCTGCTGCTGGCCGCCGGAAAGCTCATGCGGCATGCGGCTGACATACGCATCGAGCCGCACCAGCGACAGCGCCTTCTTCACCCGTTCCTCACGCTCCTCGCGCGCCACGCCCTGCATCTTGAGGCCGAAGGCGACATTGTCGGCCACGCTCATATGCGGGAACAGCGCATGGGACTGGAACACCATGGCGATATGGCGCTTGTGGATCGGCGTGCGCGTGACGTCGCGCCCTTCAAGGACAATGCTGCCCTCGTCGATATCAGCAAGGCCGGCAATCGAGCGCAGCAGCGTGGTCTTGCCGCAGCCGCTGGGGCCCAGCAGCGTGACCAATTCACCCTTTTCGATCGAGAGCGAGACATTGTTGAGCACCTTGAGGCGCCCGTAGCTCTTGGAAATGTTCGAACAATTGAGTGCAGTCACGTTCTATGCTCCCAGCGTCTTGCGCAGACCCGCAAAGCGCTCAAGCGCAATTGCGACGACAAGAGCCATCACGATGAGGAGGGTGGAAACCGCGGCGACCGACGGGTCGAGATTATACTCGACATAGCTCATCAGGCTCAGCGGAAGGGTGTTCATCCTGGCATTGGCGAGGAAGAGCGAGATCGACACATTGTCGAACGAGATCACGAAGGCAAAGACCATGCCCGCGATCAGGCCGGGAGCAAGACCCGGCAGGGTGATCAAGAGGAAGGTCTTGATGTTGTTGGCCCCGAGCGTACGCGCGGCTTCTTCGGCCAGGGGATCAAGCCGCATCAGGCTGGCACTGGTGGTGCGCAGGAGATAGGGCAGGACGATCAGCACGTGCGCCACGATCAAACGGGTGCTGCCCGCCCCAAAACCAATGCGGGAGGTTGCCAGAAGAATGGCAAGACCGATGACGACCGATGGCACAACCAGCGGGGCCAGGAGGATGGTCTGGAACACCTCGCGTCCCTTGATATTGCTGCGCGTGATGGCGAGCGCCGCTGCAATGGCGAGCGGCGTTGCGATGGCGGTCGAGACGACGGCCAGCCACAGCGAGTTCCAGGCTGCAGACAGGAATTCGGGCTTGGCGAGGGCGAAGAAATACCAGCGCAGCGTAAAATTCTGCGGCGGGAATTCGAGGATCTCGCTGGTGCCGAAGGAGCTGAGCGCAATCACCACTGTGGGCGCAAGGATAAAGGTGAACAGCAGCGCGATGACCACGCCGAAGAAAATGCGGCCGATCATGTGCGCCTCCGGGCGGGGGCCAGAAGATTGGTCAGCGCGCCTAGGCCGAACACAGCGCTCGCGGCGACGATGAGCAGCAGGAAGGCCATGGCAGAGCCGGCGCCCCATTCATAAAGGCTGACAAAGTTCTGGTAGATCAGGGTGGTGATGAAGTTCGGACCGCTCGGACCTAGAACGGCCGGCGTCACATAGGCCGAGATCGAGAGCGAGAAACAGAGCGTAACGCCCGCACCGATGCCTGGCACGCAGAGCGGCAAGAGCACATGCCACCAGATGCGCGCGCGGTTCGCCCCCAAAGAGGCAGCGGCTTCGCTGACCGCCATGTCGATGCGATCGAGGGCAGCGACGAGATTAAGCACCATGAAGGGCAGGACGACATGGACCAGGCCAATGCCGATGGCGAGGTCGGTATAGAGCAGCTTAATCGGCGACTGGATCAGACGCAGCCCGATCAGCGCATTATTGATCACGCCATTCTGCCCCAGGATGACGATCCAGCCATAGGAGCTGGCCACCATGCTCACCAGGAGCGGCGACAGCACAATGATGGAAATCGGCGAGCGCCAGACGGCAGGCGCCCGCCACATCAAAGCGGCCAGAGGAAACCCGAGTACGAGCGCGGCCGCCGTAACGCCCAGCGAAATCAGAAAAGTCTTGCCGGCAACACCCAGGAAGAATGCATCTGTCAACAGATCAGAGAAATTGCTGAGGGTTGGCCCCTGCAAATCCTGAACTGCAAAGTCGCCGGTAAGCGTACTAAAATTAAGTAGGTAGAATAAGGGGATAGCCAAACACACGCCGAGCAGTGCCATGGCTGGCAACAGCAGGACCGCGGAAAGGCGGGTCGATAAAAATGGCATTCGGGACTCCTCAAGCCCAAATTTCCCCATCAACAGTCATCTGTCAACAGTTTTCATCTAGGGTGCTGAAGTGTCGCGGAATTTCACCGGCGATCGGAACCACGCGCGCCAAAAAGGCACCGATGCAGTCGATCGGGTCAGGTGTACCGCTGAATCTGGTCGCAGATGCGTGGGCTACACGGGCCCGAAGAGGACAACCCCACGGTCGTCGGTGTGTCGGACAAGGTGTCCGCGGATTGTCAGATAATTGGCAAAGGCCGGCATCATGTGCGGCATGCGGGTTCCCAGATGTGCCAGGGCCCGATCCGAGAACACGAGCGGCACCATCTCCGCACAGCTCATGGGATGCGTGATCGCTGCCCGCAGTCGATCGAGACGGGCCAGATGCCCCTGACGGATACGAACAATCGTTGATCCCAAAGGCATGGGATCGCCATGTCCGGGAAGCACAATCGTATCGGCCGGAAGCGCTTCCATGGCCTCTAGGAAATCGAGATAGGCGCCCATCGCGTCGTACTCGGGATCATTGCTCTGGACGACGATCTGGGGTCCGGACCCGGAGAGCAGCTGGTCGCCGGCAACCAGGATCTTTCGGTCGGCCGCATAAAGGCAGGCCGGCGCCAGTGAATGCCCGCCACCGACGAGTACCTCGAAGTCGATGCCGCCGAGACGGATATGGTCGCCTGCTTGGAGAACCTGAAAGTCCTGTGGGAAGGGCGCCATGACCGAATAGTCGGATGGCAGGCGCGCGGCGCTGGCGTCAAAGCCGTTTCGCGCCCAGAGCACCTGCAACTCGACCAGCCGCTCAGCCTGCGTGGTATTGCTCAGCCGCATGGCATCTGAGTGTTCGGTCGCGGTCATCAGAAAAGCGGCGCCGCTGCGTTCCAGCAATGGCCCGGCCTGACCGACGTGATCGATATGCATATGCGTACAGAGAATGTGCTGGGCACCCTCTACCCAGTCATCCTCAACCTGCGCCCAGACCGCGGCAGTCGCAGCGTTGGGCAGCCCGGTATCGATGATGGCGTGGCTGCCGCGCTGACCGATGATCAGCGCGTTGACGCCACCGAAGGCCGGCATCGGCAGGCGAAGGCACCTTATGCCTTCAACCCAATTTTCGATGTCCCCTCCCCCCGACATGCGCCCTAAGCTCGGGCGAAATGACAGGCTGCGAGGTGATCCGCCTTGCCATGGGAGGTGAGCGCAGGCTCGGACTGGGCGCACTGATCCACGGCCATCGGGCAGCGAGTGCGGAAAGCACAGCCGGACGGCGGGCTCATCGGGTTGGGCAGGTCACCCTTGGCGATCAGCCCATCCGTATCGGACTTGCCGCCGATCTGCGGGATCGCGGCCAGAAGCGCGCGGGTATAGGGATGGGACGGACTGTCAAACACGTCTTCGGTCTTGCCCTGCTCAATGATCCGGCCGAGATACATCACCACAACTTCGTCGGAGATGTGCCGCACCACAGACAGATCGTGCGAGATGAACACATAGGTCAGTCCGAGGTCTTTCTGGAGCTTCATCAGGAGGTTGATGACCTGCGCCTGAATTGAAACGTCCAGAGCCGACACCGCTTCGTCCAGAATAAGCACATCCGGATTAAGCGCAAGCGAGCGTGCAATGGCGATACGCTGACGCTGCCCACCGGAAAACTCCGGCGACCGGCGCAGACCCGCCTCGGGCGGCAGACCCACATATTCGAGCAGCTCATTGACGCGGTCGCGGCTGTAATTGCCAGAGATCCGCAGCGGCTCGGCAATCACGTCATGAATGGTCATGCGCGGATCGAGCGAGGAATAGGGGTCCTGGAAGACCACCTGCAGCTCCTTACGCTTGTTGCGCAGGGCCTGGCCGCGCAGCGTAAAGAAGGGTTCGCCGTTGAGGTAGACCTCGCCGCCGCTGGCTTCGGCCAGACGCAGCAGCACGCGTGCCAGAGTGGACTTACCGCAACCGGACTCGCCGACAATGCCGAGCGTCTTGCCGCTTTTGAGATCAAAGGAGATATCGCGCAGCGCGTGCAGCTTGTGCGGACGGAAGGCCTTTCCGCGCACGTCAAACACCTTGTTGAGATGCTCGACCTTGAGAGCCGACTTGAGCTGGACATCGGAATCGTTTGCGGCGACCTGCTCTGCCGGGGCGGCACTGAGCGCACGCTGCTCGGCCAGCCAGTCGGGTGTTACCTCGGCGAAGTGGCAGGCCACGTCGCGGTCGCTGTCGGTGGCGCGCAATGCCGGATCCGACGCGCCGCATTCGGGCCGATCACGACCGATGGCGCAACGCGGCTGAAACGCGCAGCCCTGCGGACGCTTGCGCGGATCGGGAACAAAGCCCGGGATCGAATACAGCGAGGAAACCTTGTGGTCGACCTTTGGCAGGCTGGCGATCAAGCCCGCCGTATAGGGATGCTCAGGCGTGGCGAAGAGCTTTTCGCCCGGAGCCTGTTCCACCACACGGCCCGAATACATGACCGCGAGGCGATCGGCATATTCAGAAACGAGACCCAGGTCGTGGGTGATCAGCACCATGGCGGCGCCGGTGCGGGCCCGCACTTCGGCCAGCACCTTCATCACCTGAGCCTGGATGGTCACGTCGAGAGCCGTCGTCGGCTCGTCGGCGATCAAAAGGTCTGGTTCATTGGCCATGGCCATGGCGATGACCACGCGCTGGCGCATGCCGCCCGAGAATTCGTTCGGGAACTGGGTCGCGCGGCGTTCCGGGTTGGGAATGCCGACAAGCGACAGGAGCTCGATGACGCGTGCCTGGATTTCTGCGCCGGACTTCTTCGGATTGTGCAGCCGGATCGCCTCGGCGATCTGGTCGCCGATCTTGAGCACGGGGTTCAGCGTGGTCAGCGGATCCTGGAAGATGATCGAGACCGACTTGCCGCGGACCTTGCGCAGTTCGGCAAAGCTGAGCGTCGTCAGCTCCTGACCGCGCAGCACGATGCTGCCGCCGGCAATGCTGAGGCCTGGGCCAAGGAGGCCCAGCACGGCCAGCATGGTCAGGCTCTTGCCCGAGCCGGACTCTCCGACAATCCCGAGAACCTCGTTCTCATAGACGTCGAAGGAGACGTCGCGCACGAGGTGGATTACCCCGCCATCAGCCGCCTTGGCATCGATGGACAGATTGCGAACGCTCAGGACCGTAGCAGGAGCGGTTGAAACGGCAGTTGCAGCAGCAAGCGTCATGACACCATCTCCAGGTCATTTTCCTTGGTGAAGGCCTGTGACAGGAACTGGAACCCGGCCACCAGAATGAAGAGGGCAATGCTGGGGAGCATGGCGAGATGCGGCGCGAGGGAGAGATAGTTCTGACCTTCGGAAACCATCATACCCCAGCTCGGCAATGGCGGCTGAACGCCAAGACCGAGATAGCTCAGCGAGGCTTCGAGCACGACAATCATGCCGAACTCATAGGACCCCACGATCAGCATCTGCGGCAACACGTTGGGCAGAAGATGCTGGCGGATGTTCCAGGTCGCGGATGCGCCCTGCACTCGCGCCGACAGGATGAATTCGCGCTCGCGCAGGCTGAGCGTCATGCCACGAGCCACGCGGCCATAGGCGACCCAGCTGGTCAGACCAAGGAGGATGGCGAGGTTGAAGACGCTCGGTCCGATGATGGCGGTGACGGCGATCAGCAGCAGGACGCGCGGGATCGAGAGCTGCAGGTCTGCAAGACCCATGATGACCGCCTCAACCGGACCGCGGAAATATCCTGCGATCAGGCCCAGGGTGACACCGATGACAAGGCTCACCGCAACAGCGCCGAGGCCGATCAGCGTGGACACCTGGCCCGCAAGTGCCAGACGCGACAGGAGATCTCGGCCGAGCGTATCGGTTCCCAGGATGAAATACTTTCCATCAAAGGATGTCCCGCCCATGGGCAGCAAGGTTGCACCCAGATCTTGGGTGTAGGGATCGTAGCCGGGCAGCAGGGGGATGACGATGACCAGCACCGCCATGATGAGAAGCAGGATGCCAGCTGTGGCCTGAGAGAATGAAATCCGGGCCATCACTTGAGCCTCACGCGGGGATCGAGCAATCCGTAAAGGATATCGACGATCAGGTTGATGACGACAAAGACCAGGGAGATCAGGAAGACGCCGGCCACGATGACGGGGAAGTCACGCTGGCTGACCGACTGCACGATCAGGCGGCCTACGCCTGGCCAGCTGAACACGGTCTCCGTAACGACGGTGCCCCCCAGCAGCATGCCCAGATTGATACCGGCCACGGTGATCAACGGCAGCAGCGCATTGGGCAGCATGTGCTTGAGCAGCACCTGGATACGCCCCTGGCCCTTTGCATAGGCGGTGCGGACATAGTCGTTCCGCTGCTCAGCCGAGAGCGAGGCATTAAAAAGGCGCAGGTAGAGGGCAAGCTCATAGGTGCCCAGCGTCAGCGCCGGCAGAATGAGATGGGCGAAAGTGCCGCGCCCATAAGACGGCAACCAGCGCAGCCACACCGAGAAGATGAGGATCAGCACGAGGCCGAAGGAAAAAACGGGGATCGCCTGACGGCCGAGAGCGGCCCAGGTGATGACGTCGCGAACCCAGGCGTGGCGGGTCATGCGCATCAGGATCCCAAGCACAAAGGCGAGGCCAATACCGACGGCGAAGGATGCCACAGCAAGTTCAAGCGTCGCAGGGATGCGCTCAAGGACGAGATCCATGGCGGGCACCGCCTGGCGGAGCGACATGCCGAAATCGCCCGTCATCGCATTGCCCATGAACAAAATGTACTGGACGAACAACGGCTGGTCGAGACCAAGGGCAGCGCGCAGACGCGCAGCGTCTTCGGCAGAAGCCTCCGGCGGCAACAGCAGCACGGACGGATCGCCGGCAAGCCGCGTCAGAAAGAACGCCGCGGTTATCACGCCCGCTATAGTCAATACTGACTGCAGCAGCCGCTTGAGTATGAAGCCTGCCATATCGCCTCCTTGTGCCCGTCTGACCGAATTGCGCTTCCCGCAATCCACTCCACGCCAAGCTGAACAATGAGGAAGGCTAAAACGCGGGCCGAAAACTGTCAACAGTAGACAATGAGCGGTTTCGTCTTTAGCGTGCGACGACATGATGAGCTGCCCGGAAGGGCATTCTCTCAGGGCGACGGTCTACAGAAAAAGGACAGGACATGAAAGCAGCAGTCGTTTGGAAAGCGGGCGAGCCGCTGACGATCGAGAACGTCACGATCGAGAAACCCAAGAGCCGCGAAGTGCTCATTCGCACCGCTTACGCTGGCATTTGCCACTCCGACCTGCACTTCTCGGATGGCACCTATCCCCATCCCATGCCTTATATTCCCGGCCACGAAGCCTCCGGTGTCGTTGAGGCCGTTGGCGAGGATGTGACCCACGTAAAGCCCGGCGATCACGTCGTGGGCTGTCTCTCGGTCTTCTGCGGCACATGCCCGCAGTGCGTCACCGGCCACCCCAGCCTGTGCGAATCTGACACACCCAAACTGCCCGCTGGCGTCGCCCGTCGCATGTCCCTCAACGGCCAGGTGATTCACCAGTCGTCCAATCTGTCGGCTTTCGCAGAGCAGATGCTGGTGCACGAAAATGCCGTGGTGAAGATCGACCGCGACGTTCCGCTGGACCGCGCCGCCCTCGTCGGCTGCGGCGTGCTGACCGGTGTCGGCGCCGTCATCCACGCCGCCAAGGTCAAGCCCGGCTCGACCGTGGCCGTCATCGGTTGCGGCGGCGTTGGCCTGTCCGTCATCTCCGGTGCCCAGCTGGCCGGTGCGGGTCGCATCATTGCGATCGACCGCCTCGACAGCAAGCTTGAAGTCGCCAAGCAGCTCGGCGCCACCGACGTGATCAACGCCACTGATGTCGATCCGGTCGAGCTGGTCATGGAACTGACCAAGGGCGGCGTCAACTATTCGTTCGAGGCGCTTGGCCTTCAGGTCACTGCTGACCAGGCCTTCCGCATGCTGCGCATGGGCGGTACAGCGACGCTGCTCGGCATGTTCAAGCCCGGCACCAAGCTGGAATTTGAAGGTTCGCTCTTCATCAAGGACCGCAAGATCCAGGGTTCGTCCATGGGTTCGAACCAGTTCCGCGTCGACATCCCGAACCTGCTCAACTTCTACAAGCAGGGCCGCCTGAAGCTCGACCACCTGATCAGCGACCGGATCGAGCTCGAACAGGTCAATGAGGGCTTCAAGAACCTCTATGGCGGCACTCCGGTGCGCCAGATCATCGACTTTCACTCCGGGGTTTAGTTCATGACTGCACAATTCCCTGAGTTGCAGCCGGCAACGCGCGCCTTTCTGGCGCGCCAGCTCGGCCACTTCATCAACGGCAAGATCGTCGTCCCCGCTGGCGCCGCGCAATCCAGCGTCATGGATCCGGGTCGCGGCAGCCAGCTGACGCAGGTTCCAACCGGTACCAGCGCCGATGTGGACAGCGCCGTCAGCGCAGCGCGCGCTGCATTCACCAAGGGCGCGTGGCGGGACATGAAGCCCAACATGCGTTCTCGCGTGATGTGGAAGTTCGCCGATCTGATCGAAGAACACACCCAGGTCCTCGCCGAGCTGGAATCGCTCAATGCCGGCCTGCCAATCGGCGCCGCCAAGCTGGGCCATATCGGCACCTCGGTCGACCTCCTGCGCTATGCAGCCGGGTGGCCGACCAAGCTGCTGGGCCGTACCATTCCAGTGTCCGCTCCGGGCGAATGGCACGCCTATACGCTTCGCGACCCGGTGGGCGTCGTGGCCCAGATCGTTCCCTGGAATGGCCCGCTGATGATGGCGGCCTGGAAGCTGGCTCCGGCGCTTGCGACCGGCTGCACCATCGTGCTGAAGCCGGCTGAGCAGACGCCGCTGACGGCGATCTACCTGGCGGAACTGGCTCTCGAAGCCGGCATCCCGGAAGGCGTGTTCAACGTCGTGCTCGGCGGCGCCGAAGTGGGCAGCGCCCTTTCGTCGCACCAGGATGTCGACAAGATCGCCTTCACCGGCTCGACCGGCGTCGGCCGCGCCATTGCCGTTGCCGCAGCGCAGTCCAACTTCAAGCGCGTGACCCTTGAGCTGGGCGGTAAGAGCCCGGTCATCGTCTTCCCGGACGCCGACCTCTCGGCGGCAATCCCTGCCATCGCTGCCGGCATTTTCTCCGGCGCCGGCCAGATCTGCACCGCCGGCTCGCGCCTCTACGTCCACGAAAAGGCGTTTGACCGCGTTCTGGAAGGCGTCGCTGAAGCCGCCGGCAAGCTCAACGTCGGCTATGGCCTTGATCCAGCGACCAATATGGGTCCGCTGATCACCGCCGCCCACCGCGATCGCGTCGCCGGCATGACCGAGCGTGCTGTTCGTGACGGCGCTTCCGTTGTGACCGGTGCTGCTGCGATCGAGGGCGACGGCTATTTCTACCAGCCGACCATCCTGGCAAATCTGACGCCGGACTCGGCCATTGTGCGCGAAGAAGTGTTCGGCCCGGTGCTCTCGGCTCTGCGCTTCACCGATGACGATCTCGACGCCATCGCAGCAGAGGCCAATTCCAGCGTTTATGGTCTTGCCGCCAGCATCTTCACCAAGGACTTCTCCCTGGCCCATAAGATGGCGGCCCGCGTCCGCGCCGGCACGGTTGGCATCAACCGGCACTTTGTCGGCGACAGCGCCCTGCCCTTCGGCGGGTTCCGTCAGTCCGGCTGGGGTCGCGAGAAGGGCGAGGAGATGTTCAACGCCTATCTCGAAACCAAGTCGGTTGCAGCGCCGCTCTAAGCGTCCCTGAACCCTGGAACTAAAAAGGCCCGGCAGATCGCTCTGCCGGGCCTTTTTGTGACTTGGATAGAAAGCCTTACGAGGCAGCGTCGACCTTGGAGAGAGTCGCGACGGCTTCGTCGGTCGACATGACGTCTGCATACTTGGCGTTCATGTCGAAGAGATTGACCTGGTGCGACGTCTGCGAACGGTCGTAGACAGCATCATGAGGCACGAGAACGCGGTAGTTATAGGCAAAGCCATCCACGACGCTGCCACGCACGCAACCGCTGGTCGTGCAGCCGGTGACCACCAGCGTGTCGATGCCGCGCTCAACCAGATAGCTGACCAGCGGCGTGCCGAAGAAGGCGCTCGGATGACGCTTGGGCAGCAGAATATCGCCCGGCTGCGGCGCAACGGGTGGCACGAACTCGTAGCCCTTGGCGGCCACGCCCATCAGGGCAGGCACCTTGGCGGCAAGGCGGCCAGTGTCGAAGTTTTCCTTCGGCGCAACATAGGGGTAGATGATCGGCCAGCCCTTTTCGCGGAACTGGGCAACCAGCTTCTCGATCTGGGCGACGGCCTGCCAGCCGGTTTCGCCACAAGAGGTCGGGAATTCCTTGATCGATTCCCAGAAGGGCTTTGGCTCGGTGCCGACGGTGCGATACTGCACGTCGATGATGAGAAGCGCGGGCTTGCTGCCCACGCCACTCGCGCGCCCGAAGCCGGCAGCCTCATAGGCGTCGACTTCTTCCTGTGGAATGACCCCGTCCCAGATATTTTCGCTCACTGCTGACTCCATGAAATCGCGGCTAATGACTGACCCGATTCAAGTGCCAAAAGTGTGAACTGTCAACAGTTATCAGGCCTCAGTGAACGCAGCCATTGCGCTGAGGCGTGCATTGCGCAAATGCGTGCGCATTGCCTTCTCGGCCTGATCAGGATCGCGCGCTTCGAGCGCCATGACGATGCTCTCATGTTCGATCAGAGCCGCCCGCGCGCGCCCTGGAAGCGTGCTGGATTTGCGACGGTGAATGCGCAGCTGATAGTAGATCTGGTCCATCAGCAGCCGCTCGATCTGTTCAGACTGAGCGGCCTTGATGATCGAGAGATGGAAGTCGTCGTCGAGCGAACGTGGCGAATAAGCCTCGCCTGCAGCAACTTCCGGCTGGGCCCGATCGGTGTTCAACAAATCCCGCAAGTTCGCGATTTCGCTGTCCGTCAGGCGCTCGCAGGCAAGACGTGCACCCATGCCTTCCAATGCCTCGCGAGCATAGAAGAGATCGATGATGTTCTGCTTTGAGAGCTCGATGACGCGCACGCCGATACGGGGCGTCCGGGTGACCAGACGCCCCTCGAGACGCCCGAGGGCCTCACGCAGGGGACCACGGCTGATACCGAGCCGGCGAGCCAGCTCGGCCTCGGACAGGCGAGCTCCAGGAAGGAACTCGCCCGACGTGATCGCGGCAACCACCATGTCCAGTGCCTCTGAACTCAGCGAGGCACCTACAATCGGTTGTATCGTACTCATACTTGCTCCCCCGATGGCGGCGCATTTCACCCGCAACGCCATTTCTGCGCAGACTGTTTACTACAATCTATGGCGTCACCAAGTACAAAGAAAGGCGTCAGGCGACATCGCCCGGAAGTTTGAACACCTTCAAGGCGTTGTCACGCATAACCTTCCGCTTGGAATGCGGACGGAAATTAAGGTCGTCCACTTCCTTGACTGCACGTTCCGGATCAATCACCCACCAATCTGTTCCGAACAGGAACTTATCCTGTCCAAAGGTATTGGCGAAGTGGACAGCCGAGGCACCCCAATGCTTGGGCGCATAGGCGTCACCGGCCATGTAGACATTCTTGTGCTTGGTCGCGACCGAGATCATTTCTTCGGTCCACGGATAGCCCAGGTGAATGCCGATGATGGTCAGTTCAGGGAAATCGATGGCGATGCGATCGAGCATCATCGGCTTGGCAACGGTCGCAAGGCGATTGTCGTCGCGATAGACGAGGCAGTGACCCACCTGCATCATGATCGGAATACCGAGCTCAGCGCAGCGCGCATAGTAAGGGTAGTAGATCGCGGCATCCGGAGCCTGGCCGAACCAGTGCGGATAAAGATGCGCACCCACAAAGCCCAGTTCCTTGACGGCGTAGTCGAGCTCCTTGAGGCCGGAAATGCCCAGCAGCGGGTTGATGCCGGCAACGCCCGAGTAGCGGTGCGGATACTTCTGCACAGCCTCATGGATGTATTCGTATGGGATCTCGGTGGACGTGCTCATACGGCGGTCACCACAGCGCGCAGCGATCAGCAGCGAGCGCTCGATACCGGCACGATCCATCTTTTCGATGTATTGCTCGGGCGTCAGGCCGCGGCGATGGTCGTCCGCCATGCGCACCTGGTCGCGGAAATTCTCGTCCGTCGGCACGCGCTTTTCAGCGATCACCTGCGGGGTGTAGAAATTGACCACGATGTCGATGGCCCCATAGCCGTCTTTGGTGGTGCTGGGGTCAAACTGGTATGTATCTGCCAAAGTGGCCTCCTATAAGCCGAAGCTAAGAAATATCATCAAAACTGTCGACTGTCGACGATTTAGCGCTCGAGCGTGCGGCAGCATCCGCTGCTGCAAACCGCTCCTGTGCGCCAACCATGTCAGCCGCGAGGCGTCGCTGCATCCGAACCGGCTTGGCCCCGGCGAGAACACCGGCCAAAAACCGCTCGACTGCAGCGTCGAGTTCTTCGCGCTCGCAAACCTGGTCGATCAGCCCGGCGGTCACCGCCGTTTGGGCGTCGAAAAGATCGCCACTACGAGCGCATTGTTCGAGAAATTCTTCCCGAGCGCGCCCACGCAGGCCTGCGAGCGCCACATGGGGGATCATGCCATGGTGAATTTCAGGCAGACCGTAGCGCGCCGTGGAAACCGAAATCGCGTAGTCGCATGCTCCGAGAAGACCCATGCCTCCGGCAACGCAGGAGCCATTGAGACGCGCGATCAGCGGCACGTTAAGCCCAAAGGCAGCGCGCAGAAACGCCCCAAGCCCTGTCGGCCCTGATGAAGCTATATCGGCCCGGATCGCCTCCCGGTCAGCGAGATTGAGACCGGCACAGAAGGCCCGCTCTCCCTGCCCCGTCAAAACGATGGCCTGGACATCCGGATCCGCCCCGACCGAGGTCAGCAGGGTGGCCAGAGCGTGAAACTCGCTGGGGTCGAGCGCGTTGGCGCGCTCGGGATGATTGAGGGTGATTGTGGCGACGGCGCCCTGCCGCGTCAGCAGCAGGGCTTCGCTTGGTCCGCTCATCGACCCTGACGGCGGTCGAGAATACGGCGTGGCTTGGCCATCGTCACCGGATCAAAAATCTCGTCGCGCTTTGCCAGTTCGATCCGCGGTCGCAGATTGGTCAGCTTGGTCACGAGATTGGCGATGTCGCCGCCGATCTCTTCGGCAGCACCGGCCACCGGCGCGAGCCGGACGAGGAGCACGTCGGGCGAGAACGGATCGGTCTCGGATTCGGAGGTCACCACGATCTGGTACTCTTCCAGCTGCTCGATCTTGTCGAGTTCAGCCTTGAGGTTGCCCAGGTTGACCAGCGCACCCTTGATCTTGATGATGTCGCCGGTCCGAACGGGCTTGGACGACAGGCGAACCGTGGTGCGACCGCAGTGCGGGCAGGCGGTGTGGTCGAGCGCGCCCATGTCGCCAACCTTGTAGCGCAGGAAGACGGTGCCACGACGGTTGAGGTGAGTGATGGCCAGCATGCCCTCTTCACCGTCAGCCAGGCGCGCGCCGGTTTCGGGATCCACGATTTCGTGGAAAATCTGGTCGGGAAGCGAACTGTGGAAGCCCGAACCGTCACAGCACTCGATCATCGTGCCGCCCTGCTCGGTCGAACCGTAGCGGTTGACGATCTGGGTGTCGGCGCAGTTGAGATTGCGCATGCGCAGACGGAGGTCTTCACGCATAGCGGGCGAAGCAGCCTCGCCCGTCGTCATGACCATGCGGACATTAGTGAAATCGGCGCCGAGTTCGGCAGCGCGCAGCAGCACGCGACGGACAAAGCCGGCAACACCCCAGATCACGGTCGCCTTGTGGCGCGCAATGGCTTCGACAGCGTCGTCGGTGCTGCGGTTGACCGGGTAATAGTGGTCGACGCGACCGGTATTGGCGATCAGCATCGCCGCACCCACTGCTGCCGCCTCATCCGGACCGCGCGAATAGGCGCCCATCGGGAAGGAGGTCTGCGGGAAGAGATTGGCGATCAAATCGGTATTCTTGAGGCCAATCAGATCCTGGCGCGTGCGGAACAGATCCTGATAGGCAAAGTGATCGTGGTTGGTCACGAAAATCGGTGCCGGACGGCCGGTGGTGGTGCCGGTGGTGTAGATGATCTTCCACAGGGTCGCCTCGGCGGCCGGCAGACCCTCGGGACGCAGGCGGAACGCTTCGGGATCGGCGAGGAAGTCGGTCTTTGAGGACGGGGGAAGCTTGACCAGATCATCGACAGTCTGAATGTCCGCCGGAGTCAGCCCCAGATCGCGCATCTGCTTGGAATAGAAGGGGTGATGCTCGTAGCAAATCTCGACCATATGGCGCAGCAGATTGTTCTGCAGCGCGCGGACGGCCTCCAAAGGCTGCCGCTGGATATCCGGCAATGTGTAGTTAGAGGCATCGATGGTCATGATATTCTCCGATGAAAGTTCTATTCCGAAATCGCCGCGGGCGTAGACCCGCTGGCATGGCTGGCTGAGGTGCCAGCAAAAATGTCGCTTGGATCAACGATCACATGCACGGGGACCGTGACCGCGCCGAGCGCCGCAGCAACGTCCTGGTCGAATACAGCCTGCCAGATCGGCGCATAGTGCTCAGGCTGTTTGAGGAGGGTCACTGCCCGACGCGTGAGCCATGCCGGATCAATCCGCGGCGGGGTAGTACGGCGGGACGCATGATCCCTGCGGAAATGCGGGTACCACAATTCCTGATCGCGCAAATGGTGCCAGAGCCGCAGGAGATAACCGCCATCCTCACTCGGGGTGATGTCAGGAGCATAGCCTGTGCGGAACAACGCACGCTCCTCAGCACTCAGGATCGGCGGAGAGCGCAGGATGACCCCGGCGACATTGGCTGGATGCTTGAGGGCGTAGTCGAGCGCCAGACCCGCGGAGGTTCCATGCGCAAAGAGCTCGACCCTTGCCCACCCGAGCTGGGCAATCACATCATCGATCTGATCCAGCCACAGCGCATTGCCCGGCGCGCTCGACACATAAGACTCGCCGTTTCCGGCCAGCTCGAACGCGAGCACAGGGCGATTTTGCGCCAGAAGTTCGATCTCCTCGAGGTGCAGATCAATGCCACCGGGAAGGTCGTGCAGGTAAATCAGCGGGACGCCGCCGTGCTGCAGGCCAATGCCAATGGCACGCACACATCCGTGGCGCGTCTCAATATAGTCCTCAAGCCGCATCGGCAGGCTCGACGCTGCAAAACCGGACTGGAACTGCGGGACGTCGCCGACTGCAGGATGGAGGCGGAGCAACGCAAGCTCTTCCTCCAGCGCAATTTCGGGATCCCGGTCCACGACATGGATGGGCGCGCCGGCAGGATAGCGCGGAATGGTCTTGAACTGGCTGTCTCCGGGGCGATTGCCCCAGAACACCGGCACCTCAACCTTGTCGACCAGCGGCAAGGTTTCGTAGCGGAAGGCAGCCTGATAGGTCTGCGCGTAGGTTTCTGCGGCTTCGAGCAGCTCCACCGCACCGCGATGCAGGAACTGTACATCCGGGAGATCAGCATCGGCGCGGTGCGCAATCACCGAATAATCCCACGGCCAGAACATGTGCTGTTCCCGGTAGCGGAAATAGGCCCAGGTCAGATGCCCGCCATCCCAGCGCGACTCGATCGGCGGCAGATATTGGGCGAGACGCTCTTCGGTATAGGGCGCGGCAAAGATCGGGAGACCATCGGTCAGCAGCATCGAAACCATCCCGGGATGGTTCAGCGCTATATCGAGGCAGACGCTGGCGCCGGTATGCCGGCCATAAAGAGCAGCCTGCTCGATCCCGAGGGCGCGCATACCGCCAACGATCATTTCGGCGAGCACAGGGATCGTAATCACCCCATCTGGCGACTGCGACAGACCAAATCCCGGAAGATCAAAGGCGATCGTGGTGAATTCTGCACCCCAACGCGCCTGCAGGTCCGACATGACCTTTGCAGAACAGGGGCTGGCATGCAGCATGACAACCGCCGGACCCTGCCCTTGGCGGATATAATGGAGCCGACAGCCATCGACCGTCACGAAACCTCGCAAGGCGGCAGATGCTGGTGGCTGCGTGTGCATCCCTGACACAGTCATGCGCTATTCCTCCGGCAATCGCCCCAGAAAGGACGTCATGCGTCATCAACTGTTGACAGTTTACAACATACGTCAGAGATTGTGTCTAGTCATATCTAAGATGGTGCGCCGTTGTGGGAATGGCGCGTCGTGCGGACGCAAGGAGACAAGCGTGACCAAACCAGCGACACGGCTTAAAAGCATATTGGCTCGCCGAGAAGCCGTGCTGATGCCGGGAGCGCCAAATGCGCTTTTCGCCAACGTAATCCAAGAGTTGGGTTATGAATGCGCTTATATTACCGGTGCCGGCGTTACCAATATGTATCTCGGCGTGCCGGACGTGGGCCTCATCACCATGTCGGAGATGGCCCAGCATATCGCGGTCATCGCTGATACTGTAAACATCCCCCTCCTCGTCGACGGCGACACAGGCTTCGGAAACCCGGTCAACACCTACCGGACCGTGCGCACTTATGAGCGCGCCGGCGCTGCAGGCATCCAGCTCGAAGACCAGAACTTCCCCAAGAAATGCGGCCACTTCTCCGGCAAGGCCGTTATCCCGACCGATGAAATGGTCCAGAAGATCAAGGCCGCCGCTGACTCCCGTCAGGACGGCGACTTCCAGATCATCGCCCGCACCGATGCGATCGCCGTCAATGGCATCGAGGACGCGCTCGAGCGCGCCCATCGCTATATCGAGGCAGGCGCCGACGTGACCTTTGTCGAGGCCCCTGAAAACCTCGAGGACATCGCGCGCGTTGCCCGCGAACTCGCCGTCCCGCAGATCTTCAACTACGTCTTCGGCGGCAAGACCCCGCCAATGGATCAGGCCAAGCTGAAGGAATTCGGCTTCGGCGCGGGGCTCTACGCCAATGCCGCGCTGCAGGCTGCACTCCTGTCCGTGCACAATGTGCTGGGCGAACTGCTCAAGACCGGATCGCTGGAAACCGTAAAGGGCCAGCTCGCGAGCTTTGAAATGCGCCAGAACGCTGTCCGCAAGGGCGATTTTGACGCAATGGAAAAGCGCTACACCTAAGCGCAGGCAGTGGCCAGTTAAGGAGAGACACATGTATGATTTGATTATTCATGGCGGCATGGTCGCCTTGCCTGGCCAGCCTCCCGCCCTGCTCGACATCGCCGTGAGCGATGGTCGCGTGGCCGCAATCCTTCAGCCCGGCGGCGATGCCGAGGCGCGCGATCGCCTCGATGCCACCGGCCGTCTCGTGCTGCCGGGCGCGCTCGACGTCCACGTGCATCTCGGGCATGGCAACGACATCTCGTTCCCGCGCGAAGCCGCAGACGCTGCGAGCGAAACCTCTGCCGCCGCCAGCGGCGGGGTGACGACCATCATCCCCTACATTCTTTCGGCCAAGGAACATTCGGAGATCTTCGACGAAATCCGGACGGTCACGGAAGCGGGCAGCCACATCGATTTCGGCTACCACCTGATCATTTCCACCGAAGAGCAGCTGGCGCAGATCCCGGCCTATATCGCCGATTATGGCGTCCCCAGCTTCAAGATTTTCATGAACAATCGTGGCGGCGAGGGCCAACGCCTCGGCCTGCCCGATATCGATGACGCGTTCCTCTTCCGCCTTGCCCAGGCCTGCGCCGCGCACGGTGGCCTCGTCTGCCCGCATCCGGAAAACATCGAAGTCGTCCATTTTCTGCGCGATCAGGTCATGGCCAAGGACCCGGAGGGCACCAATGGCCTCGCGTCCTGGAACGAATCGCGCCCACCGTTTGTGGAAGCAGACGCCATCCAGCGGTCGGCCCGTCTCGCACGTGCAGCCGGCGCGCCGATCTACATGGTGCATACCTCGTCGGGCGAAGCCCTCGATGCGGCCATTGCCGCGCGCAATGAGGGTGTCGACATCACCATCGAAACCTGCCCGCACTACCTGACCCACGACATCACCTGGGAAGGCGGCACGGTCGGCAAGATCAACCCACCGCTGCGCGAAGCGGCCGATTGCGACGCTCTCTGGCGCGGTATCGAATCCGGCGCAATCGACACGATCGCATCCGATCACGTCCACCGCGGCATTGCCGGCAAGGACGGCGGCGTCTGGAAGGCCTCGCCCGGCTGCCCGGGTGTCGAAACCATCCTGCCCGTCATGCTGACCGAGGGACACCACCGCCGTGGCGTCTCCATCAAACGTATCGTCTCGCTGGTCAGCGAAAAGCCGGCCAAGGCCATGGGCCTCTGGGGTCGCAAGGGCGCCCTGTCGCCCGGCTTTGACGCCGACATCGTGCTGGTAGACCTCGACGCGACCTACACGTTGCAGAAGGACGACGTGAAGAGCAACGCTGGATACAGCATCTACGAAGGACGCGAATTCACTGGGCGCGTCACCAACACGCTCGTTCGCGGTGTTGAAGTCTACCGCAACGGCCAGATGGTCGAGACCACAGCCGGACATGGGCGCTACCTGCGCCGTAGCCTCAACGCCTAGGAATACTGCCCGTGAGCACCACATCTGACGCACTGGCACGCTTGATCTCAAGCGTATCGGACATCCCGGCCATCACAGAGGACCTCGCGCTATACGCCACCGACGTCTTCTATAATGCCCCGAACACACTCGAAGCCGTCTTCCGTCCCCGCGACGAGAATGACGTCATGCAGCTGGTCAGTGCCGCGCAGGGTTTCGGCGTCGGTCTCTATGTCAGGGGCGGGGGGCTCTCCTACAGCTCGGGTTATCTGCCGAACCGGCCGGGATGCGCGCTCATCGACATGTCGGGGCTCGATGCCATCATCGAGCTCAACGCGACAGACCGCTATGTCACAGTGCAGCCCGGCGTCACTTGGTCCGCCCTGCGCGATGCGCTCCGGCCACTGGGACTGACGACACCCTTCTGGGGCACGTTCTCCGGCCGCCACGCCACTGTCGGCGCCTCGGTGTCGCAAGGCGCAAAATTCTTTGGCTCGGCCTCGCGCGGCAGCTCCGCGGAAACAGTGATTGGCCTGCGGGTTGTGACGGGCACCGGCGAGGTGGTTGTCACAGGATCGGCAGGTGGCGAGAACACTGGCCCCTTCTTCCGCAATTACGGCCCCGACATCACCGGCATGTTCCTCGGTGATTGCGGCGCCTTCGGCGTCAAGACCGAGATTACGCTGCAGCTCATCCCGGCCTCCAAAGGCGAGGCCTATGTCAGCTTCTCCTTCGATGATCCGGCAGCCCAGATGGGCGCCATGGGCCAGATCGGCGCCGAAATGCTGGCGACCGAATGCCAGGGCATGGACCCATTCTCAGCCCAGTCCCGCATGGCCAGCGAAGGCCTGATCGCCGATATCAAGATCGCTCTCGAAGTGGTCAAGGGCGCCTCCAGCCTCACCGCCGGCGTCCGCGATGCGGGCCTGATCGCGCTGCATGGCCGCCGCTTTGCCAAGAAGATCGGCTACCTGATGAATACGGTCGTTGAAGGCGGCGACCAGCACGACGCCAATCGGCGCGCCCGGCGTGTCCGCGCCATCGCACGCGATGCAGGTGGGCGGGAAATCCCCGCCTCCATTCCGCGCGTCATGCGCAACATGCCCTTCCCGCCCATGTCTGGCCTGCTGACGCCCTCCGGCAAGCGCATGGCCTGGCTGCACACGGTCGTGCCCAATTCGCTCGGCGGCGAGTGCTTCAATCGCACCGAGGCCATTTTCCAGCGCGATGCGGAAGACCTCAAGGCCCATGGCATTTCCCATGGCTACCTGCTGTCGACACACGGCCCGTCCGGCGTGGGTGTGGAAACTCTCATCCGCTGGTCAGACGCGCCCCTGCCGCTGCACCTGAGCTTTATGAGCGACGCCCAGAAGGCAGCCCTGCGCAAGCGCCCCGACAATCCGAAATCGCGCGAGCGCCTCAAAGTGCTGACCAAGGACATTCTTGCCGAATGGCGCGAGCTGGGCGGCGTGCATATGCAGATCGGCCGCAAATACCCCTTCATGGAGACCCGTACGCCTGCGGTGCGCGCTCTCTACGAAACGCTCAAAAAAGAGTTCGACCCGGCCGGCATCATGAGCCCCGGCAATCTCTTTACCCTCTACCAGTAGGGTCAGCCAAAATCAAAAAGCCCGGCTCAGCCGGGCTTTTTTGTATCTGAACGACTTCCCCACCTGCTCAGTGCGCAAGCCACGGAAATAAAAATGGGCTGGCGCAAGGCCAGCCCATTCGTACGCAGCTGCGAGCAGAACTACTCGAAGGTGTAGAGGCGAACGACCTCATCCGGGAACGGCGTGTAGTCGATGTCGGCCTTGACCGCATAGACCTGCTGCATTTCGTACAGCGGGATAAACTGGCGCTCTTCGGCAGCGATCTCCCAGATCTGGGAGATCATTTCGTTCTTCTTGTCCTGGTCGAGCTCTTCACGCTGGGCCTTCACCAGAACGTCGATCTCCGGATTGATGCGGCGGATATGGCCACCGGATTCGAACACGGTCGCGAGGATGTTCTCGGCGTGGAACTGCGACGAGCCGTAGGCGAAGTAGTAGATCGGGCTCATCTTGTTCTGGACCCAGGCGGGGAAGAACGCCGTGAATTCCATCGGGTTGAGCTGGACCTTCAGACCGGCCTCGGTCAGGTAGCCGGCAATGGCCTGCGCCACTTCATTGGCCATCGGGTAGTTGTTGTTCGGGTAGTCCAGCGGGATGGGCGTGCCATCATAGCCGGATTCCTGAACCAGCTGCTTGGCGAGGGCCGGATCATAGGCCGTCGGCTCGAGCGAGGCGTCAAAGCCGCCATTGGAGCTCGGGATGAGGCTGCCGGTTGCCTTGCCGGTGCCGCGCATCAGACGCTCGGCGATCGCCTGACGATCGATTGCGACGTCCACAGCCTGACGGATCTTTGCATTGTCGAAGGGTGCCAGATCCGGATTCATTTCGAGGAAGGTGACGCGGTAGCCCGGTGCAATGGCAACGCGCACATCCGGGTTACCACCAACCATGTCCATCAGCGATGGCGCAATGCTCGGAACGAGGTCGATCTCACCCGACAGCACGGCGTTCGCGCGGGCTGCATCGGACGGGATTGGACGGAAAATGCCCTTCTTGACGGCCGGCTCGCCGCCGAAATAGTCCGGGAAGGCTTCCAGAACCATGCGGTCATCCTTGACCCACTCGGCGAGGCGGTAAGGGCCGGTGCCGATCGGGGCGGTCGCATAGCCGGTATCGCCAACCTTGTCGTAATAGGCGCGCGACATGACGTACAGATACTTAATCTGGCGATCAAACATCGCATAAGGCTGTGTCAGCGAGAACTTGACGGTGTTCGCGTCCACGGCCTCGACGGTCTTGACGAGACGCAGGAACGAACGCACCGGCGAGGTGTCGTCAGCCAGCACCTTCTCGGTGGTGAAGACAACGTCGTCGGAAGTCATCAGCGAGCCGTCGTGGAACTTGATGCCTTCGTGAAGCTTGAAGGTCCATTCGACGAGGTCTTCGCTGACGGTCCAGCTTTCAGCCATCTGCGGAATGACTTCGCCGTTCCTGCCGATTTCGGTCAGGGCGTTGAACACGTTCAGACGCAGGTTCAGACCGATCGGGGAGGTGTCCTTGCTCGGATCGAGCGTCGGCATGTCACCCGAGAGTGCGATGGTGAGTTCTTCCGGAGCAGCCGTCGCTGCAACCGTCAGCGCCAGCAGTGACGAGGCGCCAAACAATGCAGCGGCAGCCAGGCCTTGGATTCGCCCAAAATGTGTCATTTACGAAATTCCCTTTGTTTCGTGCACGGCTGGCCCGTCTGCTCCTCGCAGACACGGCACCCCTCTCAGAGCACGTCAAAGGCAGTATGCAACTAAACTGGTAACTGTCAACAGTTGACGAAAATGCGAGATTTCGCATGTTTCTGGGCGCGCACGGCTGCCTGGCGCATCAGGCATATCATAACCCGATGCCCGCAAAACTGAGATGGAGGACAAGTCCCGACGGACACGTCGCAACACATATCCTGGCTTTGGCACCAGAATAACCTGCCATGAAAGATAGGGGAGAAGTGGCGGAGAGAGAGGGACTCCAACACAACACCAAAAAACAGCGAGAAACCCTCAGCTTTTGAACCGCATCAGCTATGGCTTGTGTACCAACTGTGTGGACCAGCGGCAACCTTTGAATTAACGCGCATTAGTCAGATTTGGGGTGGAGAGCCGACGGGCGGCTCTTAGTCGTTGACTCGGATACCGGACCTTTCCAAGGCAGGCGAAAAGGCAATGGCAGTAACTGAGATTTCGAGCGAAGTGATCGTATGATCGTTCCCGGCGATCGAGCCCGAACGATTTCCACATCAGCTACTGGGCAGCATTACGTTTTGACTCTAGCGAAGGACACTGCGTCGGCACGACACGCCAAATTTGTTGAAAAGGATCGTGCCCCACTGCGTGGTGTAACTGAGGCTTGGCCTCCACGCATATCC